>Ga0208764_10001128_pt1 | contig 17443 bp, 17 predicted proteins | sample ETNtaG_18_FD_185762 | JGI IMG/M metagenome (GOLD analysis project Ga0208764, IMG submission 185762) | Marine microbial and viral communities from oxygen minimum zone, Eastern Pacific Ocean - ETNP201302SV91 (SPAdes) (version 2) | ecosystem: Environmental > Aquatic > Marine > Oceanic ... | reverse complement strand
ATGGCTCCATGTGCCCCGGTTCTGAAAATCTACTACTTGGGCATTCTTTAGACCATTTTGATAATTTGATATCCCATAGATCAGGTAATTCACCATTTATCTCAAAGAATTCATGAGCTTCGCTCTCACTCGATTCACTTTTAAAGCTTAGTAATTCATCTGTTGAGATCCGAACAGCAATTGCAGCTTTATCACCGGCAACTATTTTCATCTCAGTTATCAGTTCTCTCATTAACCTGGAACGATTTTCTAGGCTTCCCCCGTATTCATCTGATCTATTGTTAAATGTGGGGTGTAGAAAATGATAGGGTAAAAAACCCATTCCTGCATAACAATAAATGATATCAAAACCGGCTTGAATGGCCCGCTTGGTTGCATCCAGATGCCATTGAATGAGATTTTTAATATCTGTCTTATCCATTACTTTTGGTGCTGTAAGACTCATGTCCACAAGTTCACTTACTTTTTCTTGTATACCAGATGGAGAGATTGGAGGTATTCGTGTATGTCTGTTAGCCGCATATGCTCCTCCATGAAAGAATTCAATACCAGCAAGTGCATCATGTTCGTGCACTGCATCTACCATAGGGACATGAGAAGCAATATCTTTATCAGACCATAATCTTGCAAATGGAAGCGGTCTATCATCTGAGCTGGGATGAATAGAGCAATAACCTGTGTTAATGACACTCCAACCACCTTCCGCTTTAATTCCTCTTTGAGCAGCTCTCGTGTTAGGCATGTCATTACCTGAGCCCATAGCATGAGGAACCTGATAGAATCTATTTTTTGCTGTCTTGGGTCCTATCTTTATGGGATCAAATAAGACTTTGTATCTTGGGTTAACATTCATATTAAGATTCTGTCTTTTTTAAGAAATCATTTCAATTATTTAAACTTTATTTGCATAAAGGAAAAGACTCCCAATAGAGCAAAAAATACACCACTGTTTAGAGCTATCATCCAGCCAAACTGATTTGCCAATATAGGGATTAGAGGAGTTGCTAGTACTCCACCTAAATTTCCACCTGTATTAAGAATTCCACCTGCTGCTTGAGGTTTTTTTGAAACAAAACCAACAGCTGACCAGAATGGCCCTTCCGTTAATTCAATAAAGCCATAACATAGAGATAAAGAAAGAACTGCGAGATAGGGATTTTCAGTAATCGAGCCAAAGATTAAGAAGCCAGCAGATGGGACAAGACCAACGATAACAGGAATTCTATGCCCCCATACGACGCCATAGGTTTTTTGCAGTCTATCGCATAGGTAACCGCCTAAAGTTGCACCTATCGCACCCATAAGAAACGGTAGGCTTGCAAGAAAACTGCCTTCCAAAACACTGAAACCTCTAATATTGACAAAATAAATAAAAATCCAAGAATAGAATATAAAAAAAACATAGTTCATTGACATATAGCCCAATGCAGCAAATAAAACATTCTTGTCAGCAAGGACTTCCTTAACCATTAACCAAGACATCTCATTATTATTGAATTCAGCCTCGCCTATCAATTCCAATTCCTTTTCATTGACATCAGGATGTTCTCTGGGCCAGTTTTTTGAATATTTCCACCATATTATTGAGCCGATTAGACCCAATATTGAGATCATGAAAAATGTTGATTGCCAACCAAAACTCTCAGCTAAAAGCACAATGATAGGTGGAGTCGATGCTGATCCCAATGCAAGTGCTGTTGATGTCATTCCATTGGGAAGCGCCCAAGACCCTGAAGGAAACCATCTTGCTATTACTCCTCCTGCCATAGCAGGAAACAAAGGACCTTGAAATGCGCCTAATAGGAATCGACAGATAAATAAAAGTGGAATCATTAAAGCTACTGAGAAACCACCCATTACAATTAAACCAGAAATTATTGTTATTAAAGTGCAACCCAATGTACAAAAGACTAGTGTACTTTTAGGACCTATTTTCTCTGAGAGTAAACCCCCTGGAAATTGAAAGAGTGTGTAACCCCATAAAAAAGAGGAGAGAAGCCAGCCTAATTCTATTTGCGTGATGCCGATATCATCCATCAAATATTTACCGATTACCGAAAGATTGCCTCTGAATACATAAGCAATATATCCAAGCAAAAGGGTAATAAATAGAACTCTCCATCTAATATTTGTTGGTTTAGCCGAATTAATCAAAACTGATACCCAATTTTTCAGAAATGTACTTTCTGATATCTAAATTTTCGTCTTCCATTTTTCCGTAAAAACCATATTCAAAGACAGATGAATTCATACCTTTTTGAACTTTTTCACATATGTTCCAGTCTTGCTTATTGATCATATGCCAAAATTCTGCTGCATCAGAGGGATTGAAATCTTTCATGCTAATTGCTTCGGGATGAAAGAGAATTCTGCAGTCAATTGAGGTCCTATTTGAGTCTTCAGGCAAGACAATAAAAGCAGCCACATGGTCCATTGATAAACTTATCAACAAGTTTGGGTAGATTGCTTGCCCAAAATGTTTTTCTTTTTCATTTTCATTAAGCCCTGGGAATGCTGGCCTATTAGTGGTACCTGTAAAAGTAAAAGTGTTTGTCCCTTCTCTTTGAGGAATACCCTCCTCCCAATCTAAGCTTGAACCACCATTTTCTCTGAATGCAGGAACAACTTTACATAACTCAGGGTGAACCCCTGCACAATGGTAGCATTCATTGTAGTTTTCAATAATGACTTTCCAATTGGATTCCACTGAATAGTCATATCTAGAAGAAGATAATAGATCTTCTAATGGGTAACGCTTAAATTGTTCTTGTACGTTGCCAATTTGATCACTGAGACTTTTATCTCCATTAATATTGAGGAAAATAAAGCCTCCCCATATATCCAGGTTGACACGGTTTAGATGAAACTTTGGATCATCTAGATCTACATCGAGGTGAGGTGTTCTAGCTACTGACCCGTCGAAGTTGTAGGTCCATGAATGATAAGGACAAATAATATTTCGTTTTAACTGACCCGATGTCTTGTCTTCTATAAGCTGACATCCTCTATGCTTACAAAAATTGTGAAAAGCCTTAATTATTTGATCATCCGATCTTAAAATAAAAATACTTTCACCGCCTATATTAATTGCCTTGTAATCTCCAATATGAGGAATATCTTCCTCTCTACCGACACAGAACCATTCCTTATGAAAGATGTTTTCACATTCTTTTTTAAACCAATCAGATTTAAAGTAAAGGTCTTTATGTAAGGTTTTTTCCATCAGCTTAATTTTTTTACATATTTTTTATTAGCCTCTTTACCTTCTGGGCTGGCGAGAGACTTCAATATTAATTCCGCATCTTCTTTTGAGTTGTAATTTCCGTTTCTTATAGAAATTAATTGTTGTTTCGTAATTTTTAAAGCCATCTCCGGCTTTTTGCTAATAACTCTTGCTACGTCAGCTGATTCCTGCTTAAAATCCTCATCTTTTATAACTCTACTGATAAAGCCAATATCATAAGCTTCGTTTGCATCAAATTTTCTGCATGTCGTTACCAAATCAGTTGCAACAGAAAATCCTACCAAACGAACAAGGTAATCTAGCCCTCCCCATGTTAAAGGGATTCCAGCATCAAGCTCTGGTATAGAGAAGCTACTATTTTTTGATGCAATTCTTATGTCGCATGCTGAAGCAAGAACCATGGCACCTCCAATGCAATGGCCTTGAATAGCAGCTATAGTGATTTGTGGGAGTGATGAAAGAGCTTCTGCTGCAACCCTTCCTAAATCAGCTGTTTCATGAGGATCATCGACTAACATCTTTTGAAAGGAAGGCAGATCAGCACCAGAAGAGAAGTTTTCTTCTGAGCCTTCCAAAACTATAACTCTAATGTCGTCATCATCATTTATAAAGTTACAAAGATCGATAAGTTCATGCAGTAAATCTGGGGATAGTGAATTTAAGGTAGATGGACGATTAAATTCTACGTGCATAACTCCAATCAATGATTTGAATGTGGTTTTTAAATCTTTCATAAACTCAAACCCTATGAAGGGTTAACACCGTACCCTGCTGAATTCATTCGATAAGTGATTCCTTTTTCATGATTTTTTTCCAATTCAATATATTTTTTGATTTCAGCAGCTTTTGATTTTTTATCAAAAATATCCATAGCTAGTCCCATTCTATGATTTGACTCCAGTAGGTAGTTTATTTCGCCATTCATTATCTCTTGGTAAATTTCTAATGAGTGGGTGATTTCTTTTTTATTAAAACGTGTTGGTTCAGGCAATAATTTTACCAATGCATCTATACATTTGATCGTGGTGTTCATTCCTTGGCTTCTTCCGGGATGGAGTCCGTGACACGCATCACCAATAAGCACCAAATTATCTTTTGTCCAGCGTTTTGCGATAATCATCGATGGTGGATAGATGCCTGCTGAATACATCGGTAGGGATTTATATTCTGTGACCAATGAGCCTATAAAATTTGTGTAATCTTGATCGCTCATTTTTTTCCATTCTTTAACCTCATTCCTGTCGATGGTCAGCCCAATTTTGCAGCCCCCTTTTGATCGAGGTATCATTGTCACTATACCCCTATCTGTAAGATAGGTTCTAAGGTTGTTTTCTGAATCTGCTTCATAGTCTTCAGAAAAAAGTACAGCTAAGGCTCTTTCATATCGAAATGTTTCCCTTTCTAATTCAAATTTTCGAGCTACGTTTGACGCAACACCATCAGCTCCAATAACTAACTTAGTTGCTATAGTAAGCTCAGTCTTGTCCTTCAATATTAATTGATACAAACTTTCATCATTATCTGTGGATACATGTTGGCAATTGATAATAGGCCTATAAAGGCTAAAATCTTCATCCTTTGACGCGAATTTTAAAAATACTTCACTGATGTCTTCATGATTGATAAACATAAAGAAAGGCTGAGGAATATCTAGTCTTGAGACATTAGCATCCATTAAAAAATTAGCTGCTTCATCAAACCAAAGTGAACCGGCTCTTTTTTTGGCACCTGCATCAAAGAAATCATCCAGAATCCCCCATTGATTAAGAATCTCACAGACAAAAGGCTGAATATGATCACCTCTTGCGGTATCTTGTGGTTTTTCTGATTTTTCAACAAGAACCACTTTATAACCTTTATCAGTTAAGCAAGCTGCCATAGCAGAGCCGGCAACTCCGCCTCCGATAATGAGTACATCCGTTTCAATTCTCATGCAATAGAACCCTCTATTAATTAAGTGATTTCTAAGCTATCAAGCAAGTAGTCTGATTTTAAGTGATCCCATCTTATTTTTACAATGATGAAATCATCACTGTAGGTCCAAATATGGATTGGAGGCCAGTTATAACCTACGACATCGCTGTCCCAGCTCAATTGAAAATAGTTTGTTTTAAAGGTTCCTGCAGGGACAGACAATTCTTCGTTGCCATGAAAGCTTAAAAATTTTTCTGTCATCGTTATATTTGGGCCTGTACTGCCATGAGGTGTCTTAGAAGTCGTCACACAATTCTTAAAATGCTGTCTCTTTTCTTTATTGTTCATATCAAAGACAGCACAACCCCAAGCATCATTTGCCACAGGGTGTGCACCAAATGCCATAGGCCAGCTATCAACTCTTTGTTGTTGTGAGAATCGACCTGCGTCTTTAGTTATAGCCTCACATTCCACTAATTGATCTGAGAAGTTGTACCAAGCTGTGCCCTGAAAGGAACCACCCACTGAAAGCCTGACAAAAGCGTCAATGGGTAACCAATTCTTATCAACGGTGTATATGACATCTCTAAGGAGCTGATCCTCATCAATCTCGCATCTAGCTCTTAGTGTCCTAAAGCCATGGTTATCTTTACTGATAGTAAAGTTTTCTCGCCCTACTTCGCCTCGAACATCATGACAATAAAGAACTTTCCCTGAAATATATTTAAATGGTTTATCGGCCATTATGGGTTTTGACTTACGGGTTTGAAATTTCTTTAACTAATTCTAGGGCTGTTTTATCACTGTCAGGAAGTGCGGCATCCGAGGTTTTTATGGATGTTACCCGACTACCCCAATCAATAACCGCAGCTGCACCTGTAAGACCGCCTCCAAATGCTAGAAAAAGCATTTTTGAATTGGGTTTAACTTTACCCTCTTCAAGAGCTTCTGTTAAAGCAATAGGAATTGAGCCGGCCGACGTGTTTCCGTATTTATCCAGATTAATAATCATTTTTTCCATTGGAAAATCACATCTTTTAGCAGTTGCTTCCAAAATTCTTAAGTTAGCCTGATGAGGAATACAAAGATCAATATCATCAACTGTAAGGTTTGACTCTGCTAAAGCTTCCTGAGCTAATCTAGCCATTGTCTTGACTGCATTTTTAAATATTTCTTGTCCCTCAAAATGAATACCTAGGAAATAACCATCTTTTGGGTTCTTAAACTCCATACTAGAGCCAAAATTATCAAGCTTTAGAGTATGTCCCAGAGAAGGGTCACAGGTTAGTTTAGAGGAGTAGAGTTTAGAGTCGTTATCAACTGCTTCAATCACAACAGCTCCGGCACCATCACCAAATAAAACAGCAGTATCTCTTGCACTCCAGTCAAGAAAGAAACTAACCTTTTCTCCGCCGACCAAGAGAATATTTTTCATAACCCCTGATGAAATTAATGAGTAGGCAGTGGTTAAGCCGTAGACAAAACCAGTGCATGCAGAGTTCAATTCAAAAGCTGCCGCATGTTTATTACCGATATTTTCTTGTATTCTTGATGCTGTGGTTGGGATGATGTATTGAGGTGTGCACGTTGCCATAATAACCGCATCTATGTCCTGGGGGTCTTTATCAGCCGCTGCGAGTGCATGTTGGGCTGCGATAGTTCCCATGTCTCCCAGAGATGTATGAGCTATTCTCCTCTCTTTAACCCCTGTTCTGGAAATAATCCACTCATCATCTGTATCAAGAATTGTTTCAAGATCTTTATTTGTAAGTATTGAGGGTGGCGTGCATTTACCCCAACCTGTAATTTCTATACCCATTTCTTCATCCCCTATTGAAGAAATTATAGTTTACCTTTATTTTTCTGATACCCCTAGCCGTTCTTGAAGTTTAGGACTGGTTGTTGTGTATTGAAGATGAACTTTTTTACCAGGTTCTATTATGGCTTTTGCAGCAAATGCAGCTAGAGCTGCTTCATGAAAACCACTGAGGATTAATTTTTTCTTCCCGGGGTAGTTCGAAATATCACCTATGGCAAAAACTCCAGGGAGGTTAGTTTGAAATTTTTCAGTATCAACCTCTATCGATTTCTTATTAATCTCAAGATTCCATTGAGCAATAGGCCCAAGCTTGGGTGATAATCCAAAACAGACAAGCATGCTATCAGCAGGTATGGTTTTTTCTTCTTTGTCTACTGATAACGTTAATGTTTTTAAGTTTTCATTATCAACACTGTAGGACTTGAGAGTGCTTTTTTCGAAGAGAGTAATTCTCCCATCATTAGCTAAAGCCTTCATTGTTTTGACTGAAGCGGCAACTCCTCTGTACTCATCTCTGCGGTGAATTAGGGTTACCTTACCTCCAGAATCTATAAATTCCTTATCGCTTGCAAAGTCATTAGCCCAATCAAGTGCTGAATCTCCGCCACCAAAAATAATCAGATTCTTACCAAGAAAATCTTTCTTATTTTTAACTTTATAATGTAGCCATTTCTCTTCAAAATCATCAATGTCTTTTAATTTTATTTTTCTAGCTTGAAAAGAGCCAACACCACCAGCTATAAAGATAGTTTTGGTTAAAAATTGTTTATTATTACTTGTGGTAACCAAATAATCATCATTTTTACTCTCAACTGAAACAACTTCTTCTCCCAAATATATCTCAGGGTTAAATGGTTCAATTTGTTCCATCAAATTATCAACCAATTCTTGAGCTGAACAAACTGGAATTCCGGGAATATCATAGATCGGCTTATCAGGGTATAGTTCAGAGCATTGGCCGCCAATTTTCTCCATACTATCAATGATCACAGAATCAATACCTAGCAATCCTAGTTCAAAGATTTGGAATATGCCACAGGGGCCAGCTCCCACTATCAAGGCATCAATAGGTTTGGTTTGTTGACTCATTATTTTGCAATCCTTTTAAATTTGAATACACGGGACTAAGTAAATTAGTTATTTGCAAACTCCAATTCAATTTCCTCCCTTCTATATTATATTTTCTCATACTCGCGACTTCCTTCAAGAAAGTAAAACTTTCTTCTGCATTTAGATCTAGCTTTAATAACTTATTAAGTGAATCAGGTAGAAGATTACTTTCTCCTTCTTGCAAAAGGTTATGGTAAAGGAACTTGGAGAACCAGAAATAAAGTATCCTTAAGTTAGTCTCTAAATCTTCAGATTTCCAGGAGCCAGCGAGTGTTGAAGGCTTTATTTTTTTTGTAAGAAGGTTTTCCAGATCTTTTGCCACTTCTTGGATTTGATTATTCAAGTATTCGAACCCAAGGTCATCTAGAAGAATTGGCCTTGAGCCAAATATATCAATTATTTGTTCCCAGCTTTGTTCTGGATTGATGGCTCTCAGCCAGTTTAATGTTTCTTCTCTAGTTGGCCTATTAACCTCAATGATTTGTACTCTGCTTATAATAGTCTTTGGAAGATTATTGTTAGTTTCTGAGATTAAAATTATTAATGTATCTTGTGGTGGTTCTTCAAGGATTTTTAAAAGACTATTGGCTGATTCAGAATTCATGGCATGAGCAGGATTAATGATCGCTACTTTACCCTTACCTTTTAGGCTGGTGAGCAACATAAAGGACTTCAACGCTCTTATTTGTTTTATACGGATTATTTCTTTGCCTTCAGGAGGATTGATTAGCTTACAGTCTGGGACTTTACCTTCATTGATATCTCTTTCATTAAGATCAATATCCTCTGCTAAGAAGCTAGCAGCTAAACTCAAAGCAAGTTTTGTTTTACCAATTCCTTGATCTCCTTTTATTAAAAAAGCATGAGCACTTTGATGATCTTCTATAGGTTTAGCTAACTTAATGTATAGTTCATCTAGCCATGTCATTTCTTTAATCATATTTTCTTTTTGATAAATTCTAGTATGTGAGTCTGGATATCTGATTGAACTTGTTCTATTGGTTTAGTTGCATCAATAATAATCATTCTTTCTTTAAAAATATCTGCTAACTCTAGATAACCTTCTCTCACTCTCTCAAAAAATAACCTGTCTTGAGATTCAAACCGGTCATTGGGATTAAGCTTTCTGCGTCTAGAAATAACATCAATAGGGGCATCTAAAAGAAAAGTCAGATCTGGATCAAAGCTACCTTGAATAATTTTCTTGACTTGGTTGACTTGTTCAAACCCCAAACCTCTTCCAGAACCTTGATAAGCAAAACTAGCATCTGTAAAACGATCACAGATAACCCATTTATCTTCTTCCAAGTTAGGTTTAATTACTTCGTTGATGTGTTTTTCTCTTGCAGCAAATAGTAAAAGTAATTCACCCATAGGCGAAATAGTGTCATCTTTTTCATACAAGAGTGTTTGCCTAATTTTTTCTCCCAATGAGGTGCCACCAGGTTCTCTTGTCATGTGTGTTTTTATATTTTTTTTATTTAGGAGATCGGATATAAATTTTGCATTAGTTGATTTACCAACACATTCTATCCCTTCAATTGTTATAAATAAGCCTGACATATATCTTTATTCTAAATTATCATCTTATGAACCTAAGATAATTCTTATTATGCATTAAATTGTACGATTTAATTCGAAAATCAAACAGTAGTTAAGAAAGGATATATTCCTTGAGATCTTCTATAAAAGGGTATTTTTTTTATTAGTCGGAGTTTTTATTGATATAGTCGATCGCAGTTTGCACCGTTGAAATATTCTCCGCCTCTTCGTCAGAGATTTCTATATCAAATTCTTCTTCAAGTGACATGACTAGTTCAACTGTGTCTAATGAGTCAGCTCCCAGATCATCTATAAAACTAGACTCATTGTTGATCTCGTCAATGCCAACACTAAGTTGCTTAGCCACTATGCCTTTAACTCTTTCATCAACGCTCATGCAGTTCCCCTATATAAAGATATTTGTATTGTATGAAAAATCCTTGTTTTCTCAAGCAATTTTGGGGAAATATTATTCCATGTACATTCCTCCATTTACATGAATAGTTTGACCAGTGATATAAGACCCTGATGTAGAAGCTAAAAAAATAGCAGTTTTAGCGATATCTTCAGGATCTCCAAATCGATCTAAAGGGATTTTTTTCATCATCGCTTGATTTAGTTCCTCATTGATACCCTTAGTCATATCTGTGGTTATATAACCTGGAGAAATAGTATTTGCCGTTATTCCTCTGGAGCCTACCTCTAGAGCTATTGATTTTGTAAACCCCTCTAGGGCTGATTTTGTGGCACTATAATGTGAATTCCCTACAGCACCTATTGAGCCAACAACAGAACCAATATTAATGATTCTTCCGTGTCTTTTTTTCATCATTCCGGCAATAACGGCTTTAGTCATGAAAAATACAGAAGACAGATTTGTATTTATGACTTTATTCCAATCCTCTTCTTTAATTCTCATCATTAGGCTTTCCATACTAATACCTGCATTATTTACCAGGATGCTGGGCAGTTCATCATTTTCTTTAAGATCTTTTACAACCTGATTAACTTGCACAGACTCAGAAACATCTAAAACAACTCCCCTACCCCTTATTTGTAGTTTCTTGAAACGATCTGAGATTGATTGAGCTCCTTCAGGAGTAGTAGCAGTACCGACCACCAAAGAGCCTGACTGGCCAAATAAGTCAGCTATTGACGCTCCAATTCCTCTGGAAGCACCAGTTATAAGTGAAATTTCACCTTGAAGAGAGTAACTATATGACTCATTCATATGTAGATTATACCTATTAACACTGTGTTAGTTTACGTTTTGAGAATTCTATTTCTTGGTCATTAATAGTTAAAAAACTTGCAAAGATCATTCCAATAATTGTTATCGCTGTAATAATCAGAAAGGAATATTGATAACTGCCTGTTTGATCAAAGAACACACCCGTAAGAACGGGCCCAAGTCCTGCGCCAATGGTATCAGTAAAATTAATTAACCCTGTTATCTTACCCAATGATCTCAAACCAAAAAGATCCGCCGATAATAGTTGCTTAAGTGTGTATATACCACCAAAACCAAGTCCAAAAGTTCCAAGCCCAAACCAGATAAATAAGGGGTCTTTATTTTCTGTAGCAAGTGTTAAAAGCACGGCTCCGATAATTAATAGAGAGAAATAAACTAATAGAACTTTTTTTCTTCCAAGGTATTCTGCAAAAAAACCGCAACTGACCTTACCTATAAGACTGCCTAGAAAGATGAGTGTTGCACTTATGGAGGCAACTTGCGTATTAAACCCAGAATCTTTTAGAAAAAGAAATGCATTGGTGGTCATTCCCATCATCGAATAAAAGATACACATTGCCATAAGAATTATGAGCCAAAGATTTGTTGTTCTAATAGCTTCTGTGAAAAGAACTCCTTGAACCTTTTCACCTTTTTGTTTGGAGATATTATTCTGCTCATTCTGATTTGTAGGTTGCTCTTTTAGTAAGAGCACTACAACTAGAATCATGATCATAGGAATCATTGTGTTCCAAAAAAGGATTTCTCTCCATTCCATAAAATTAAGCATCCAAGCATACATTGGAGATAATATTGCTGAGCCTATACTGGATCCCGATGCCATAATACCTAATCCTAAGGCTCTATTTCTTATAAACCATTTTGAAATCAAGATCACATTTACCAATGATCCAACAAAAATTAGACAGGGTCCGAAGCCTAAGTAAATCCAATATATCTGGTTAATATTCTCTACCCCAGAAAACAAGTAGTAAATTACTGTCATAAGAGATAAACCAAGAATAATTATAGGTTTTACTCCATAGCGGTCAGCGTAGACCCCGCTTAGGAAACCAAATCCTGCAGCTGACCAGATCATAATTGTTTCTCTAAACTTTAATTCACCCCTAGTAATGGAGTCTCCAGAGGCAGTTTTTAGAGTGTTCAGAAAAATATCGTCAAACACAGTAGGTCCACCAAATGTCATTCCGTTTACTATCACCATCAGTAGAAAAGAAATACAGAGTATGATCCAGCGATACGATGAGCTGTTGCTAAATTGATAGAGATCCATGAATAAGATTTATCGGTTAGATTCTATTTCCTGATCATTAATTTTAAGCATTGAGGATGAGATGAAAGCGATTACTAATAAAACGCTAATTAATGAAAAAGGTAATATATAGCCCTGAGTGCTATCGTATAAGACACCTGTCAAATATGGCCCTAAACCACCACCTATAGTGTCGAGAATGTTGATGACACCCATTATTTTCCCCAAGGCTATAATTCCAAATAAGTCTGCGGTTAATAGTTGGATCAGAGTATAAAGCCCACCCCAGCCTGTTCCATATAGAGCTAACCCAATCCATATGAAGATAGGGTCTTTGAAAAATAAAGCCAGTACGATAAAAATGGATCCAATAAGCATCACACCGACCCCTATAAGGAGAACCATTTTTCTTCCAACAACTTCCGCCATCTTACCGCTTAGAACTTTTCCTATAAACCCACCAAAGAAAATAATAGATACTCCGGTGGCAGCTATTTGAGGGGCGTAGTTTTCTTCTCTCATTAGTAAGAAAACATGACCGGTCATAGCTAGTATGGAATAGAAAGTGCAAAATGCCATCAGAGATAGCAACCAGAAATTTCTGGTGCTCAGAGCTTCCATTAGGGTTAAACCACCTTGCATATTGCTTTGATTGAACGCTTGAGTTTTTTGCTCTTGCTCTTTTATTAAGTCCTCTGGACTATCTTTGATGACAAGCAATAGAAAGGGAATATAACAAAGTGGTATGAAACTTAGCCACACCATTACCTCTCTCCAATCGCCAAGGGTTAAAAGATAAGTATTAATTTGTGGAAATAGACCATTACCAACACTGGTGCCAGCTAGAAGGATTCCAATCGCTAACCCACGACTGTTATTGAACCATTTTGAAATTAATATGACGTTTACAATCATTCCTGAGATGCAGAGCACAAGACCCATGAGTACATGAAGAATATACATATCAGAAAGCGATTGAGCTTGTCCGTAATAAAAAAAAGTAGCTGCAAGAATTAAAAGCCCACTGACCATTAATTTTTTTACACCGACTTTGTCGGCCAACATCCCAGAGAAAAACCCAAATGCTGCTGTCGACCATAAGGTTAATGCATCCCTTAGCTTAAGGTCTGCTCTCAAAACATCTTGACCCGTAATCGCTGTGAGAGACTTAATTATTTCTTCTTCAAAAACATAGAGACCACCTAATGTTAAGCCATTAGTGAAAGTAATCGTAAGAAAACAAAAAAATAGAATAACCCATCGATAATATTTTGGATTTTGGGTAATTGTGCTAATCATAAATTAATCTTTATTTTTAACTTCATCGAAACATACATTATTCTATAATTAATCAAAAGTATTGTTTTTATTTAATTCGTAAATTAGGAGTTCGTTATGCTGAAATCCATATTAATGGTAACCATGTTGGTTACTAATCTAAGTGTCACTGAAGATGCTTATGAAGAATATCTTGGTTATAAAGTTGTCCAACAGGGAATAGTAAGTGATTCCCTTGCGACAATCTGGAATGCTGAGGAGATGATTGATCACCCGTATACCATTATGCAACCAGAGAGCGGTGCAGAAGTTTATTTACGATTTATAGAGGATAAGCAGACAACTAACTATAAACCAGTTGGGACTCACGGTTGGAATTCTACAGAAATTTTAGTAGAAGACCCGGATAATTTAGCTAAAGAATTGGTTAATTCCCCATTCGAAATCATAGGTATGCCATACGATCTATACCCTACCCCTGACGCCCCAAGAGCAATGCAGGTACTTGGTCCGTCTGAGGAGATGGTCTATCTTACTCGTATTATTCCAGAGGGATCAGGATTTAATCTTGGCTCAGCCCAATCTTACGTGGATCGAGTTTTCATTATGGTTGTTGGCGGTCCTTCAATGGAGGATTTACAGAGCTATTATCGAGATACGTTTGACATGACCGTGACTGAGGCCTCAGATTGGACTATAGGGGTTATATCCAGATTAAATGATCTACCAGAAGATACAACTTATCCCCTTGCGGTTGCTGAATTTAAAAAGGATTTCCTTATTGAATTAGATGAGTATCCAACTGAATCATGCCAATTTTTCTTATTTTCACTGATCAAACTCTGCGAAGAAGCAATAGTGCCAAGAGAAATAACCAAAGGTCATCTCCCCCCATCGACATCTGTGGTTTCATTTTATGTTGATTCTTTAGATGAAATAGATGTAACTTGGAGGAAGGAGCCAACTATTATTGATTCATTTCCTTACAACAACAGAAGAGTTGGCGTAACTATTGGCGTTGCTGGTGAATGGATTGAATTAATAGAGGAATAATTTACAGGATCAATATATGAAACATTTACTACTATTATTTTTATTATTTTCTAACACTACTTTGGCGATGCATCATTCATCAGATGATGAGCGGATAATATTCTTACTGGATTTAAATATTATTGAAGGTCAATCAAGCAAAGTCGATGACTTAATCAAGAGGCTTGTAAGCAATGTTAAGGAAACAGAACCTGATACATTGGTTTATAACTATTATTCAAATGAGGATGGTTCAGCTATCTTCCTCTATGAAGTATATAAAAATCATGCGGCTGCTGAGTTTCATGTTGATCAGTTTTTGCAAAGTGATTTTATGCCAGAATTTGTTGCGACATTTGAGATTGAATCTTTTGAGGTTCTCGGAACTACAACGGATCAATTGAGACAAAAGATGATCGGTTTTACCGATGATCATAGATCGATCATGAAAGGATTTAAAAGCTAAGTCTAGTCCTCCAAATACTTTTTCTTTTTAAGTATTTTCCCAAATTGGGGATCTTTTTCTTCTAATTGAGACTTAAACGCCTCTTTCATGTCGTCCGTGAAGTTCATTGCTGTATTCCACAATGCCACATAGTTCAGAGATTCTTCGATTGAGTGATCTCGATTATAGTTAATCACTTCCTTTATTCCTGAAATAGCTAGTGGTGATTTATTTGCAATTTCTGTGGCCACTGATTCAGCATGATCAATCATGTCATCCTGGCTGTCGAATACAGAATTAACTAAGCCGTGTTCAAGGGCTTCCTCTGCAGAGAATCTTCGACCAGTGTAAGCAAGCTCTCTTACCACCCCTTCAGGCATCAAATGAGGCAGTCTTTGTAGGGTTCCAACATCAGCTGCAAGACCGATATTAATTTCCTGTATACAAAAGAAAGCATCATTGGTTGCGTATCTGATATCGCAGGCACTCACCATGTCGACTCCGCCGCCAATACAGGCACCCTGTATTGCTGCTATGACAGGCATTCTAGCTTTTTCTAAACAGCTTATAGTGTACTGAAGATCTCTAGTGACTCTATAGGAAGCCTCATTCTTTCGACCTAAATTTGTTTCAAGACTGTTTTTTTTAATTTCACCCTCACTAAAATTAGCAAGATCCATGCCAGCACAAAAGTGTTTTCCTTCAGCAGTTAATAGAATCACTCTTGCGTCACCGTGATCTGAAATGTTATCAATAAGATGTGGAAGTTCAGACCAAAAAGCCTTGGTCATTGTGTTTAGCTTTTTGCCTCTAGATAAAGACACATGAGCTATATGTCCTTTTAGTTCAAAGTTAAAACAAGTGTAATCCATGGTAATTATTTCAATAGTTTCCTGGCTAGCCAATAAATAACCATGGATGAAATAAGACCTGTGATTGCTGGCATAATAAATACAGGTGAGTAGTATGTGCTGATTGCACCTGCCACATAAGCTATAAAGGCTGAAGGGTTCCAACTTGCAATCCCATCAAAATTACCTTGATGGAATTTTTCTTTATCAATAAGATAATACTCAACTATTACTGGGCCAATCAATGGCGGAACTATGCTGGCTAATAATGCTAGGAAAGCAAAAAAGTATTGATATAAACCTAACCCTAGAATTGTTCCTAAAAGTCCACAGATAATGGTCATTACATGCTTAGGCCTTTTTAAGATACTAGATGTCTGAATAACGGGAAGATATAAGTTGGCATCACCAGTTGTCCAAAGAGCAAGACTCATGCCAATAATGCCAATCCATCCAATAATCATTCCTTGTTGCATCAAAATATTTAAATCAACGCCTAGGAAGACAGAGAATAAAGAGTCATTTGAAACAACGCCTCCTAAGGCTCCAAGAATCTGTAAAAACCATTGAGCAATAATGAGAACTATGAAAGGTATAGCAATTGCTACCCACCCTTTTTTAGCAAACCTAGTGTATTCAGGCATCACTACTGCTCCGACAATCCAAGAACCGATAACAATATTTATAGCCTCAATCGTGGTCATCTGGCTTTTTGCGGTTATGGCTGTAGACAGTGCCTGGAAGCCTGAAAAACCACCTGCCTGAACTATATTAAGGTAGATAGCATAGAGACCTACAAAAACCAGAACAGCCACTGAGGGAATACTTATTCTTTCGAGTCCTTTAACCCCAAAGTAGGTTGTTACTGTATAGAGAATACCAGCCAAGATAGCTGTAATGAGAAATGTGGAAGAGGAAAATATTTCAGTTGCCTCAATATTGGGATGAAGTGCTAGAGTCCAAGTTATCCCGAAAGCTCCCACTACGATACCCTGCCATCCAATAGTTAGGATAGAGATAAAAAGAACAGGAATATAAGCACCTACATTCCCATAGACGTATCTGTAGAGTAACCCACTATTACAGGCTGTTTTGTAGCCGATATAACCAACAATCGCCCCTACAATAAAGTTTGCTAAGTTACCCAGAAAGGTCGAAAGGATAATATCTGGCCAAAATGGGATACCATTTCCTAACTGGCTCCCAGTAAATAAACCCGTAACTAAAAAGCCCCAGCCAAATGCTAGAGCCAATAAAGGGCCAGTGCTCCTTCTTTGTTCATTGGATAATGCTGTTAAAGGATTATCAGCACTGTTTTTTTCTGCTTCTACATCTAATGTCCACCATTCTCTAAGTCTTTGTAACATCTCTAATACCTTTCTAAGGATTCATATTTATTTATGAACAGCCAATTTTAGCATCAATTAGGATTCATATAAAAAAAACCCCAGTCTTTAGACCGGGGTTTTTATTGAATGAACTAACGACCTTAAAAATCGTAAGAAATTCTTATGCCAACATTTCTTGGTCTAAGAGGTGTGACCGAGATTCCTTGGCTTGCAGTGAATAAAGCAAATGAGCTTGGCGAAGCAAAGTCACTCCATCTTGCACAAGCTGTCCATGCTTCTTCATCAGCAACATTACTGACATAGACTTCCATTCTGATATTATCTCTCTGAATACCACCACGTGCATTGATGAGAC
>Ga0208764_10001127_pt1 | contig 17457 bp, 20 predicted proteins | sample ETNtaG_18_FD_185762 | JGI IMG/M metagenome (GOLD analysis project Ga0208764, IMG submission 185762) | Marine microbial and viral communities from oxygen minimum zone, Eastern Pacific Ocean - ETNP201302SV91 (SPAdes) (version 2) | ecosystem: Environmental > Aquatic > Marine > Oceanic ... | reverse complement strand
ACCTTGAGAGCAGATACAACTACTAATGAAATTGAAGCTTTAGTAGAAATTTATAGAATGATGAGGCCAGGTGAGCCGCCTACAAAAGAAGCTGCCACAACGCTCTTTAATAACTTATTTTTTAATCCTGAAAGGTATGACCTATCTGCAGTTGGAAGAATGAAGTTCAATAAAAGATTAGGCATAGAAGATATAGAAGGAAGCAATATTCTAACCGATGAAGATATTCTTAATACCTTAAAGACTCTTGTTTCTATAAGAAATGGTAAAGGTAATGTAGACGACATAGATCATCTAGGAAATCGAAGGATACGATCTGTAGGAGAAATGGTTTCAAACCAATATCGAGTTGGTTTAGTTAGAGTGGAGAGAGCGGTTCGAGAGAGGCTAGCTACTGCTGAAGCAGATGAACTAGGTCCTCAAGACCTAATTAATGCAAAACCAGTTTCCGCAGCTGTGAAAGAATTTTTTGGATCAAGTCAACTGTCTCAATTCATGGATCAAAATAATCCTTTATCCGAAGTTACTCACAAAAGACGAGTTTCTGCATTAGGCCCAGGAGGTTTAACTAGAGAAAGGGCAGGATTTGAAGTTCGAGATGTTCATCCAACTCACTATGGTAGGGTATGTCCAATTGAAACACCTGAAGGTCCTAACATTGGATTGATTAATTCTTTGGCTGCTTTTGCAAGAACGAATGAGTATGGTTTTTTAGAAAGCCCTTTTAGGAAAGCGGAGAATGGGAAAGTTTCAGATGATTTTCATTATTTATCTGCGATAGAAGAAGGTGACTTTGTAATTGCTCAAGCTAGTGCTTTGTTGGATTCGAACAACAAGTTTTTAGAAGAACTAGTTCCAGTTAGATATAAGAATGAGTTCTCATTTATGGTGCCTGATAGGGTAGATTTTATGGATGTATCACCTCAGCAAGCATTCTCTGTTGCAGCGTCTTTAATTCCATTTTTGGAACATGATGATGCAAATAGGGCTTTAATGGGATCCAACATGATGCGACAAGCCGTTCCAACACTACAAGCAGATAAACCTCTTGTGGGAACTGGAGTTGAGAGGCTTGTAGCAAAGGACTCAGGTTCTTGTGTAATTGCAAATAGAGGAGGGTCAGTTGAGAGTATAGATGCAAGCAGAATAGTGATTAGAGTTAATGAAAAAGAAATTAAAGCAGGAGATTCTGGTGTAGATATTTACAACCTGATTAAATACACGAGATCAAATCAAAATACGTGCATAAACCAAAGACCTATTGTTTCTATTGGCGACAGAATTAATAAGAATGATATTTTAGCTGATGGCCCTTCTATTGACTTGGGGGAATTGTCTTTAGGTCAAAATATTAGGATTGCGTTCATGCCATGGCATGGATATAACTTTGAAGATTCAATCTTAATCTCTGACAAATTGGTTAGAGATGATAAATTTACAAGCATACATATACAGGAACTAACTTGTGTAGCTAGAGATACGAAGTTAGGACCAGAAGAAGTTTCTGCAGACATCCCTAACGTTGGAGACAATGCTTTATCAAAATTAGATGAGCACGGAATAGTGCATATAGGCGCCGAAGTTAAGGCCGGAGATATCCTTGTTGGGAAGGTTACTCCTAAAGGAGAAACTCAACTTAGCCCTGAAGAAAAACTTCTTAGAGCTATTTTTGGAGAGAAAGCATCAGATGTGAAAGATAGTTCTTTGAGAGTCTCTTCGGGGGCTGATGGAACGGTAATCGATGTTCATGTTTTTACAAGGGATGGTATAGAAAAAGATGGTAGAGCAGTATCAATAGAAGAGACTCAACTTGCAGAAATACAAAAGGATATTGATGATGAATTAAAGATATTAGAAGAGGCTGCTTATTCTAGACTTGAGAATCTTCTTGTTGGTAAGAAAGTAGTTTCAGGAAAAGGCCTTAAAAAGGGAATAACAATTAAATCAGCAGATTTGAATGAATTACCTAGAGAGAGTTGGTTTAAGGTAAGAGTAGGCAGTGAAACTGCAAATAAACAAATTGAAAACATAGCTAAAAGCTTAAAAGAATATAAAGAAAATTTAGATATAGCTTATGATCAACGAAGATCTAAAGTGGAAGGAGGGGATGATTTAGCCCCTGGGGTCTTAAAGATCGTAAAAGTATATTTAGCTATAAAAAGAAGGATCCAGCCTGGAGATAAATTGGCTGGTAGGCATGGAAATAAAGGAGTTATTTCAGTAATAATGCCAGAGGAAGATATGCCGTTTGACGAGAATGGTCAGGCAGTTGATATTGTCCTTAATCCTTTAGGTGTGCCTTCGAGAATGAATGTTGGTCAGGTACTTGAAACGCATTTAGGTTGGGCAGCTAAAGAACTAGGAGCCAAGATTGGAGATATGGTTGATAACGGCTCCAAGCCCTCTGCAATAAGAAGTTTTCTTTCTGAGATATACGAGAAAAATGGCTCACAAGATTTAAGCTCTTTAAAAGAAGCAGAAATAATTGAGCTAGCTTCTAATTTAAGAAACGGCGTTCCTATGGCAACACCGGTTTTTGATGGTGCTAAAGAAAGTGAAGTTAAGTCTATGCTTGAGTTAGCTGGATTACCCAGTAGTGGTCAAACCCAACTTTATGATGGAAGAACTGGAGAAAGGTTTGATAGAGAAACAACAGTAGGCTATATGTACATTCTCAAATTAAATCACCTTATAGAAGACAAAATGCATGCTAGGTCTACAGGAAGTTATAGCCTTGTAACCCAACAACCACTAGGTGGAAAAGCTCAATTTGGAGGTCAAAGATTTGGTGAAATGGAAGTTTGGGCTCTCGAGGCATACGGAGCAGCACATACTCTACAAGAGATGTTAACTGTAAAGTCTGATGATGTAGCAGGTAGAACAAAGGTGTATAAGAACTTAGTAGATGGGAACTTCGAAATGGAAACAGGTGTTCCTGAATCATTTAATGTTCTTACGAAAGAAATAAGATCTCTAGGAATAGATATTGATTTGGAACAAATAGATTAGGAGTAAAAGTTGAAAGATTTAGCAGATTTATTAAAAACCCAAGGTCATGGAGTTGAATACAACTCTATAAGAGCTGGACTTGCGTCTCCTCAGCAAATTAGATCTTGGTCTTATGGTGAAGTAAAGAAACCTGAGACCATTAATTACAGGACCTTTAAGCCTGAAAGAGACGGATTATTTTGCTCTAAAATATTTGGTCCTATAAAAGATTATGAATGTATATGCGGAAAATATAAACGCATGAAACATAGAGGAGTAGTTTGTGAGAAGTGTGGTGTAGAAGTGACTCTATCAAAGGTTAGGAGAGAAAGAATGGGCCATATTGAATTGGCTGCTCCTGTTGCCCATATCTGGTTCTTAAAATCATTACCGTCTCGACTAGCTCTGGCACTTGATTTAACTCTAAAAGACTTGGAGAGGGTTTTATATTTCGAATCTTTTATAGTAATTGAACCCGGAATGACTGATTTAGAGGAAGGTCAGCTTTTAACAGATGAAGAATATTATGAAGCTTTAGAAACTTGGGGAGATGAATTTGAAGCAGGTATGGGGGCGGAGTCCATACAAACTCTTTTAAAGGAATTAGATCTTGAATCAGCCATAAAGAACATTCAAGATGAAATGCCTTTAACTAAATCAGAAGCAAAACTAAAGAAGCTTGCCAAGAGACTAAAATTACTTAAGTCTTTTAATGAGTCTGGAAATAGACCTGAGTGGATGGTTTTAGAGGTTTTACCTATTTTACCACCTGACTTAAGGCCTTTAGTTCCTCTAGAGGGAGGAAGGTTTGCTACTTCTGATTTAAACGACCTATATAGAAGAGTAATAAATAGAAATAATAGACTTAAAAGGCTATTGGACTTAAATGCTCCAGACATAATCACGAGGAATGAGAAAAGAATGTTGCAAGAGTCTGTTGACGCTTTATTAGATAACGGCAGAAGAGGAAGAGCAGTGACGGGCTCGAATAAAAGACCTCTTAAATCTTTAGCAGACATGATCAAAGGAAAACAAGGAAGGTTCAGGCAGAATCTTTTAGGAAAGAGAGTTGATTATTCTGGTCGTTCTGTAATTGTAGTAGGTCCCACTTTGAAGCTTCATCAATGCGGTTTACCTAAGAAAATGGCACTAGAATTATTTAAACCATTTGTGTTTGGAAGATTGCAGCAACTTGAACTTGCCAATACCATCAAGCTTGCAAAAAGAATGGTTGACAGAGAAGAGCCTGAGGTATGGGATATTTTAGATGAAGTAATTAGAGAGCATCCAGTTATGCTTAATAGGGCACCCACTTTACACAGGTTAGGAATCCAAGCGTTTGAACCTATTTTAGTTGAAGGGAAGGCTATTCAGTTACACCCTTTAGTTTGTAAAGCTTATAACGCTGATTTTGACGGAGACCAGATGGCTGTTCATGTGCCTCTTACTTTAGAAGCGCAAATAGAATGCAGGGCTTTAATGATGGCTACTAATAATATTCTTTCTCCCTCTAACGGAAAACCAATAATTGATCCCTCTCAAGATGTTGTTTTAGGTCTTTACTATATGACAAGAGAAAAGACTAATGATCTGGGAGAAGGGAGAATTATGTCTTCACCTGACGAAGTAAATAGAGCTTATTATTCTGGAAATGTGGGGTTACAGGCCAAGATTAAAGTTAGATTAAAACCAAATAAATTAGATGACGAGGCTTCACAGATTGTTGATACAACAACTGGAAGGGCCCTGCTTTACGATCTTCTTCCTGAAGGTATGCCTTTTGATTTAATTAATTTAACCTTAGATAGTAAAAAAATCTCTTCATTAATTGATGTTTGTTACAGAAAGGCTGGACTCAAGCGCACAGTAATTTTTGCTGACAGGCTTATGTACATGGGTTATGAATTCTCCACTAAATCTGGATCTTCAATAGGCATTGATGATTTTGTTATTCCGGAAGACAAAGAAAGAATAATCTCTGAGGCAGAGAAAGAAGTGAAAGACATTGAATCTCAGTTTGCTTCCGGCTTAGTAACTAAAGGAGAGAAATACAATAAAGCTATTGATATTTGGACTAGAGCAAATGAAATGATAGCTAAGTCGATGATGGAAAATATATCCAAGGAAGAGGTGCAGGAGGCAAATGGAACTTCAGTTCTTTCAGATTCATTTAACTCTGTTTTCATGTATGCGGATTCAGGCTCAAGAGGCTCACCAGCACAAATTAGGCAGTTAGCTGGAATGAGAGGTTTGTTGGCTAAGCCCGATGGTTCAATTATTGAAACGCCTGTGACTTCTAATTTTAGGGAAGGTTTAACTGCTCAAGAATATTTTATTTCTACTCACGGAGCTAGAAAAGGGTTAGCAGATACTGCGCTCAAGACTGCTAATTCTGGTTATTTAACTAGAAGATTAGTAGATGTTGCTCAAGATATGGTGGTTAGTGAAGAGGATTGCAATACTTCTGAAGGGATTTTAATGAAATCCATCATAGATGGAGGACAAGTATTAGTTCCACTTGGTGACAGAGTTTTAGGTAGAACAGTAGCTGAAGATGTTAAATCAATAGAAAAAAATGATGTTGTTCTTAAGGCGGGAACTTTAATTGATGAAGATATTGTAGACACTCTAGATGAAAAGAATATATATGAGATAAAAGTTAGATCAGCTATACATTGCGAAACTATTCATGGAGTCTGTTCAAAATGTTATGGAAGAGATTTAGGAAGGGGACACAAAGTCGATATAGGGGAGGCTGTTGGGATAGTGGCAGCACAGTCTATAGGAGAACCAGGAACACAATTAACTATGAGGACTTTTCATATTGGAGGAGCAGCTTCTGGAACTTCTGCTGATGATGAAATAGAAACTAATTTCTCAGGCAAGATTGTTTATAACACTAGGACAGTTAAAAAGAAGGATGGGACGTTTATTTCTCTATCTCAATCCTCTGAATTGTCAGTTGTAGATGAAAATGGACGGATAGTAGAAAGTTATAAAGTCCCTTATGGAACCGTATTAAAATTTGCTTCAGAAAGCAAAGTAAATCCAGGTGATATCCTTGCTCAATGGGACCCCTTAACAAGACCTGTTATCGCTGAGGTAGCCGGTAAAGCTAAATTTGTAGATATTGAAGAAGGTAGCACAGCGACAATAAAAGTAGATGAAAATACAGGTATAAGTAATATTGAAATAATCGATGTTACTGAAAGACCCAAGGGAGATGCTCAAGAAAAGAAACCAGCAATTCATATAGTGGATGGCAGGGGCAAAGATAAGAATCTGCCAGACTCAGAAGCCCCGGCAATTTATTCATTGCCTGGAAATGCCTTTGTTCCATTGGATGATGGTCAGGATGTTGAAGTCGGAGGAGTGATTGCAAGAATTTCGCAAGAGTCAACTACAACAAAAGACATCACTGGTGGTTTACCTAGAGTTGCAGATTTATTTGAAGCCAGAAAACCTAAAGAACCAGCTATTCTTGCTCAAGCTTCAGGCATAGTCTCTTGGGGTAAACCAACTAAAGGTAAAGAAAGATTAATTATTACAGATGAAGACGGCAATGATCATGCAACTTTAATCTTAAGAACAAGACATATTAATGTTTTTGAAGGAGAGCGAATAGAAAAGGGCGATGTAGTTTCTGATGGTGCGATGAGTCCTCATGATATATTAGCTTTAAGAGGCCTTGAGGAATTAACTGATTATATTGTTAATGGAATTCAAGAGGTTTACAGACTTCAGGGAGTTAGTATTAATGATAAGCATATAGAAGTAATCTTAAATCAAATGCTTAGGAAGGTAGTAATAACGGAGCCTGGAGATTCAGAATTCATATTTGGTGAGCAAACAGAGTTCTCAAGAGTAAAAGAAGCAAACTTAGCTTTAAGAGAGGCCAAAAAAGCTGAAATTCAATATGACAGGATTTTGCTTGGTATAACTAAAGCATCGCTTGCTACAGAATCATTTATCTCTGCTGCTTCTTTTCAAGAAACAACAAGAGTTCTTACAGAAGCTGCTACAACTGGAAGAGTTGATCATTTAAGAGGATTAAAAGAGAATGTTGTGGTTGGTAGATTGATACCGGCAGGCTCTGGTTTAGCAAAATCAATATCAGAAATAGATAATGTGGAAGAAGATTTTGAGATTGATCTTGAGAAAGCTTTAAGTGAGGCGTTAAATGAAGAAGAGTAATTCGTTGACCTAGATCCAAGGTCTCTTTACAATTCGGCACTTTTATAAGAATTAAACAATGGCAACTGTAAATCAACTAGTAAGAAAACCTAGAAAAAGAAAGGTCATGAAGACAGATGTACCTGCCTTAAAGGGCTCCCCTCAAAGAAGAGGGGTCTGCACAAGGGTTTACACAACCACTCCAAAGAAACCTAATTCTGCATTAAGAAAAGTATGCAAAGTGAGACTAACTTCTGGTTTTGAAGTCATTTCATACATTGGAGGCGAAGGACATAATTTACAAGAACACTCTGTAGTTTTAATAAGAGGTGGAAGGGTTAAAGATCTGCCTGGTGTTAGATATCATACTGTAAGAGGTACGTTAGATACTGCAGGGGTAGATGACAGAAAACAAAGACGTTCTAAATATGGAGCTAAGAAACCTAAATAACAATGTCTAGAAGAAAAGCAGCACCAAAAAGAAAAATCTTACCAGATCCTAAATTTGGTAATTTAAAAGTAGCTAAATTTATGAATCAGATCATGAAGAATGGTAAAAAATCAGTGGCTGAGAAGATTATTTATGGTGCATTTGATGAGATTGCTAAAAAGTCTGACAAAGAACCAGTTGAAGTTTTTGAAAAAGCTTTGGAAGAAGTGGGCCCAATGGTTGAAGTTAAAGCACGACGAGTAGGAGGTGCTACTTATCAAATACCTATGGAAGTTAGGCCAGCAAGAAGAAGTGCTTTAGCAATGAGGTGGATTGCGACTTACGCCAAGACAAGGTCTGAAAAGAATATGACACTTAGGCTTGCAAACGAACTTCTAGAAGCGTGTGAAGGAAGAGGCGAAGCAGTTAAGAAGAAAGAAGACACACATAGAATGGCGGAAGCTAATAGAGCTTTCTCTCATTTCAGATTTTAATAATTAATTACATAAATAAATTATGGCCAGAACTACACCGTTAGAACTGTATAGAAATATTGGCATTTGCGCCCATGTTGATGCTGGTAAGACAACAACTACTGAAAGGGTTCTGTTTTATACTGGAATTTCTCATAAAATTGGAGAAGTCCATGATGGAGCAGCTGTGATGGATTGGATGGAGCAGGAACAAGAAAGAGGAATTACTATTACCTCAGCTGCTACGACTTGTTTTTGGGAAGGAACAGCAAAACAATACAAGCAACATAGATTTAACATTATTGATACTCCAGGACACGTAGATTTTACAATTGAAGTTGAGAGGTCCCTAAGAGTCTTGGATGGGGCTGTAGTCGTTTTTTGTGGAAGTTCTGGAGTGGAACCTCAATCAGAAACTGTATGGAGACAAGCAAACAGATATGAAGTTCCTAGAATAGCCTTCATAAATAAGATGGATAGAGCCGGTGCCGATTTCCTTAGAGTAGTTGATCAAATGAAAACAAGATTAGGTGCGAACCCTATTCCTGTTCAATTAGCTATTGGTGCTGAAGATGATTTCAAGGGAGTTGTTGATCTTATAAAAATGAAAGCCATATATTGGGATGGAGATGACATGGGGACAACATTTGAATTAAAAGACATCCCTGATGATATGCAAGATATGGCTAATGAATGGCGTGAAAAGATGGTTGAGTCAGCTGCTGAATCTAATGAAGAGATTATGGATAAATATCTAGAAGAAGGAGATTTATCTGAAGAAGATATTATAAAAGGAATAAGGGAAAGAACTCTAAATAATGAAATAGTTCCATGTCTTTGCGGTTCTGCTTTTAAAAATAAAGGAGTCCAGACGATGCTAGATGCTGTTATAGATTATCTTCCAGCCCCTAACGAGGTAAAGGCTGTAACTGGCATACTTGAGAGTGAAGAAGAAGGGACAAGAGAGTCAGATGATGATGCTCCTTTTGCTGGAATAGCTTTTAAGATTGCTACAGATCCTTTTGTAGGTTCTTTAACTTTTGTAAGAGTTTATTCAGGAACCTTAAATACCGGCGATTCAGTTTTCTTACCTATAAAAGGCAAAAAAGAAAGAGTAGGCCGCATGCTTCAGATGCATTCAAATAAGAGAGAAGAGATCTCAGAAGCTAGGGCCGGAGACATTTGTGCAGTAATAGGTTTAAAAGACGCTATAACGGGTGAAACTTTATGTGATGAAAAAAATAAGATCACATTAGAGCAAATGAATTTCCCAGAACCAGTTATTTCAGTTGCTGTGGAGCCTAAGACTAAAGAGGACCAGGAAAAAATGGGCATAGCTTTAGGAAGGTTAGCTCAAGAGGATCCTTCTTTTAAAATGAGAACAGACGAAGAATCTGGTCAAACTATTATCTCAGGGATGGGAGAACTACACCTAGATGTTCTGGTTGATAGAATGAGAAGAGAATTTAATGTTGAAGCCAATATGGGAAAACCTCAAGTGGCTTATAGAGAAACTATCAGAAAACAAGTAGAACAAGAATCTAAGTTTGTTAGGCAGTCAGGTGGAAGAGGTCAATATGGCCATGTTTATATAAGAATCGAGCCTCTTGTTAATGACGAAGACAGTGATGAAACTTATGAATTTGTAAATGAAATCGTTGGAGGAGCTATTCCTAGAGAATTTATACCTGCTGTAGATAAAGGCTGTAGGGAACAAATGGAAGCGGGCGTAATAGCAGGCTACCCTCTTGTTAATGTTAAAGTTTCTTTATATGACGGCTCTTTCCATGATGTTGATTCTAGTGAAGTGGCTTTTAAGGTAGCAGGGTCAACTGCCCTTAAAGAAGGGGCACAGAAAGCAGATCCAGTAATTCTAGAGCCAGTTATGAGCTTAGAGGTAGTTACTCCTGAAGAATATATGGGCGATGTAGTGGGAGATCTTAATAGGCGAAGAGGAATAATTCACGGCATGGAAGACGGACCTTCTGGAAAAATAGTTTCTGGTGAAGTTCCATTAGCTGAAATGTTTGGTTATGCAACTGATCTTAGATCTTCCTCTCAAGGAAGAGCTACATTTACAATGGAACCACTGAAGTATTCGGAAGTGCCTTCTAATGTCGCAGAAGTTATCGTTAACAAAAACGATTAATATTTGAAGTAAGATTACTTTAGAACCCCTTTTATTAAAGGTTTTTTACACTTTTTTGTTGACACATGAAGGTCACAAAATTAGAATTGCCGCTCGTTTTGTTTTAGGGGCCTTAATCTAAGAATTTTATAGATATAAGGCGGTTTTTATTAATAAACCAACCTACTTTGTAGGAGGGATTTTTTTACGCTATTTATTTGAAAGAATAATTAGAAAGTATATGCAAGATCAAAGCATTAGAATAAGGCTGAAAGCCTTTGACCATAAGCTTATAGACCGTTCTGCTAGAGAGATAGTGGAGACGGTCAAGCGTACTGGTGCTAAGGTGAAAGGACCGATACCAATGCCAGTTAAGAAGCACAAGACCACCATCCTAATCTCCCCCCACAAAGACAAAGACGCAAGAGACCAATACGAAATAAGAACCCACAAAAGAACTTTAGATATCCTAGAACCTTCAGAAAAAACTTTAGATGCCTTAACAAAACTTGAGCTATCAGCCGGTGTAGTAGTTCAAATAAGTCTAGATGAGAATAAATAGTTATGACAATCGGACTAGTAGGTAAGAAACAAGGCATGACAAGAATGTTCACTGCTGAAGGCGATGCATTTGCTGTTAGTGTTGTGAGTGTTAGCCCAAATACAATTACTCAAATTAAATCTAAGGAAGTTGATGGGTATTCTTCAGTTCAAGTAACGACAGGAGAAAAAAAAGAAAGGCATGTAAAAAAACCTATCTCTGGTCATTTTAAGAAAAAAGGAGTAAATCCTGGAGAAGGGCTTTGGGAATTTAAAGTAAAGCCGGAAGATTTAGAAGAGTTGGAAGTTGGAAGTGAATTATTTTTAGAACAATTTGAAGAAGGTCAAAAAATAGATGTTCAGGGAAAATCTAAAGGGAAAGGCTTTGCAGGTACAGTTAAAAGATGGAATTTTAAGATGCAAGATGCAACACACGGAAATTCTATTTCTCACAGAGCTCCAGGCTCTATTGGGCAGTGTCAAACCCCAGGAAAGGTATGGAAAGGTAAAAAGATGTCAGGCCATATGGGAGATGAAAAAAAGACTGTTCAAAATCTAAAAATAGCCTCAATAGATTCAAATAATAACTTATTGCTTATACAGGGAGCTATTCCTGGCCCTACAGGCTCAAACGTAATCTTAAAACCAGCTGTAAAATAATAATGGAAATTAAAGTTTTAAATCAAAATGGTTCTGGAGATTCAAATGTTTCTCTACCTGAATCTGTTTTTGGTCAAGAATTTAATGCTGATTTGGTCCATCAACTTATTACAACCTATATAGCGAATGGACATCAAAATACAAAAGGTCAGAAGAATAGATCGGCTGTGCGAGGTGGAGGAAGGAAGCCTTGGAAGCAGAAAGGAACAGGCAGGGCTAGAGCTGGAACAATTCGTTCTCCTATTTGGAGAGGAGGGGGTGTAACTTTTGCAAAGAAGTTTAAAAAAAATAATGCAAAAAAAATTAACAAAAAAATGTATAGATCTGCGATGCGTTCTATTTGGTCTAAGCTAGCTGAAGAAAATAAAATAATTGCGCTTAATGAAATAAGTATTGATGAGCCTGTTAAATCCTCCCAAGTAAAGGAAATCTTATCTAATATTGGAGTTTCTAAGGCTTTAGTTGTTCTCAATAAGAATAATGAACAACTTAATAAGGCTTCTAAAAACCTTAAAGAATGTGACATCTTGACTATTAGTTCTATTAACCCCTCACTGCTTATTAACGCAGATAATGTAGTGGTAACCTCTGAAACAATAAATTCATTAACTGAGGCCCTGTCCCAATGAAAACAGAACTTTACTCAGTCATAAAGTCACCATACTTAACTGAAAAAGTATCTTCATTAATGGGAGAGACGAATCAGTACGCATTTAAGGTTGATCCAAATGCTACAAAGCTGCAGATTAAGAAAGCAGTTGAAGGTTACTTTTCTGTAAATGTTGAGAATGTAAATGTAATTAAGGTTAAAGGAAAAACCAAGCGCTCCAGATATAGAATTAAGAAAAGACCAGATTGGAAGAAGGCTTATGTTCGACTTGCTCAAGGTCAGTCAATAGAAGTAGGTACGGAATAATGGTAGCCCAAATAAAAAAATCAAAACCAACTTCTCCTGGACGTAGATTTAGGTCTTGGGTATCTAGAGATGACCTTCATAAAGGAGACCCTCATGCTGCGCTTTTAGAAGCTAAGAAACAAAAATCAGGAAGAAATAACCAAGGAAGAATAACTTCTAGGCACAGGGGTGGAGGCCATAAAAAACATTACAGACTTATTGATTTCAAAAGAACAAAGGATGGAATACCTGCAAAAGTAGAGACTATAGAATATGACCCTAATAGGTCTGCAAACATAGCCCTTATTTTGTATGCAGATGGAGAAAGAAAATATATTATTTCTCCTGAAGGACTGTCAGTAGGAGATCAAATTGTCTCTGGAGAAGAGTCTCCAATTCAAACTGGCAACACATTGAGTTTAAAGCATATGCCTTTAGGCACAGTCGTTCACTGTATTGAGTTATTTCCAGGTAAGGGAGCTCAAATGTCAAGAAGCGCAGGAACTTCTGCCCAAATCCTAGCAATTGAAGGAAGGTATGTAACTTTAAGGTTAAGAAGTGGTGAAGTAAGAAGAGTATTATCAGATTGTAGAGCAACCGTAGGAAGTGTTTCAAATCCTGAACATTCTTTAAGATCCATAGGAAAGGCTGGTGCTAAGAGATGGATGGGAATAAGGCCTAGTGTAAGGGGCGTTGCCATGAATCCAGTGGATCACCCTCATGGAGGTGGAGAAGGTAAAACCTCAGGTGGAAGGCATCCAGTAACTCCTTGGGGGGTTCCTACAAAAGGTTATAAAACTCGTAAGAAGACTAAAAGCAGCAATCGTATGATTGTAAGAAGAAGAAATTAAAGAATTATGCCTAGATCATTAAAAAAAGGACCATTTGTCGATTTGCATTTACTTAAGAAAGTAGAAAAGGCTGTATCCACGAATGATAAAAAACCTATAAAAACATGGTCAAGAAGATCAATGATCACTCCTGACATGGTAGGTCTAAATATTGCTGTTCATAACGGAAGACAACATGTGCCTATATTTATACAGGAAGACATGGTTGGCCATAAGTTGGGTGAATTTGTTTTAACTCGAACATTTAGGATGCATTCTGGAGACAGAAGTTAATAACATGAGTCAGTCTGTAGCAAAATTAAGGAGTGCTAGAGTTTCTAGTCAAAAAGCTAGATTGGTAGCAAATCAGATTAGAGGTAAGAAGGTAGAAGAGGCTTTGGGGATCTTAACCTTCGCACCTCAAAAATCTGCTCTTATTATTAAGAAGGTTTTAGAATCTGCTATTGCTAATGCGGAACATAACCAAGGTTTGGATGTAGATTCTTTATTTGTTTCGATAATTGCTGTAGATGAGAGTTTTACGATGAAGCGCATAAGGGCAAGAGCTAGAGGAAGAGCAGATAGATATTTTAAAAGAAGTTGCAATATTTCATTAACTTTAGAAGAGAAGGGTAAATAATGGGGCAAAAAGTACATCCAATAGGTTTTAGGTTAGGTATTACCACTCAACATACTTCTAACTGGTATGCTGAAAAATCTCAATACACAGAGAATTTATTAAAAGATATAGAAGTAAGAGAGCACTTAGAAAAGAAACTTTCTCATGCTTCAGTAAGCAGGGTTGATATTGAGCGAACCGCTGATAATGCAAGAGTTTTAATTCATACAGCAAGACCCGGTATTGTTATAGGCAAGAAAGGAGAAGACATAGATAAAATGAGAGAGGATATAACCAAAAGAATGGGAATTCCTGTCACATTAAGTATTCAGGAGATTAGAAAACCAGACTTAGATGCTAAGTTGTTGGCTGAAAGTGTGGCCCAACAGTTAGAAAGAAGGGTTATGTTCAGGAGAGCAATGAAAAGAGCTGTTCAGAACGCGATGAGACAAGGAGCAGAAGGCGTAAAAATTAGAGTTGCAGGAAGATTAGGAGGTGCCGAAATTGCGAGGGCCGAGATTCAAAAAGAAGGAAGGGTTCCTCTACATACTTTAAGAGCAGATGTTGATTATGGCTTAGCTGAAGCGAATACTACTTATGGAGTAATTGGTGTAAAAGCTTGGGTATTTAGAGGCGAAGTGCTTGATAAGCCAAGCAAGGATTCAGAATAAGGTCTAAAAAATGTTTCAACCTAAAAGAACAAAATATAGAAAACAACAAAAGGGCAGGAATACCGGTAATGCCCAAAGAGGAGCTACTCTTAGTTTTGGAACTTATGGTCTTAAGGCAACCGAAAGAGGTCAATTAACTTCAAGACAGATTGAAGCTGCAAGAAGAGCAATGACTAGACATGTAAAAAGAGGGGCTAAGATTTGGATTAGAGTTTTTCCAGACAAGCCTATAACCAAAAAACCTTTAGAAGTTAGGCAAGGTAAAGGAAAAGGAAATGTAGAGTATTGGGTGTGTCCTATAAAGCCAGGTAAAGTTTTATACGAAATGGAAGGAGTTGATGAAGAGTTGGCAAAGGAGGCTTTTGCTTTAGCCTCAGCCAAGATGCCAATTGCAACAACCTTCATAAGGAGAGTCTAATGGCCAAAGAAAGTTTATTAAGTAGATTAAGAAATAAATCAACTGACGTTAGTGATGAAGAGGGCAAGTTAAGAAAAGAACTAATGGAATTGAGAGTTCAACACTCTGGGGGGCAATTAAAAGAGACTCATAAAATAAGAGAAATACGGAAATCAATTGCTCAATTAAAAACTTTAAATAATGAACTTAAAGAAGAGACAAAAGATGACTGAAACTAATACAAGAACTCAAACAGGCTTAGTAATAAGCTCGAAAAGAGATAAAACAATTACTGTCATGGTAGAAAGAAAGGTTAAGCATGCCTTGTATGGCAAGATTCTTAGAAGATCTTCTAAGCTTCAAGCACATGACCAAGATAATGCATGCAATGAAGGAGATTTAGTAACTATTAAAGAATGCAGACCTTTATCTAAGACAAAATCTTGGGAATTGTTGAAGGTAGAGAAGAAGGTTCAAGAAATAAAGTAAATAAGAGAAATGATACAAGAACAAAGTTATCTAGAAGTTGCTGACAATAGCGGAGCGAGAAAGCTTATGTGCATCAGGGTTCTTGGCGGTTCTCGGAAAAAATTTGCCAGGGTTGGTGATGTTATAAAAGTAAGTGTAAAAGAAGCAATACCAACTGGAAGAGTAAAGAAAGGTGAAGTTGTGGACGCTGTCATCGTAAGAACGAAGAATAAATTAAGAAGATCTGATGGTTCTGCAATAAGGTTTGATGATAATGCAGCTGTCTTAATAAACGCCCAGAAGCAACCCATAGGCACTAGAGTTTTTGGTCCTGTTTCGAGAGAACTGAGAAATGAAGACTTTATGAGAATCGTTTCCTTAGCTCCGGAGGTGCTTTAGTCATGAATAAGATTAAAACTGGAGACCAAGTAATTGTTATTGCTGGGAAAGACAAAGGGAAGCAAGGTTCGATTACAAAAATTCTTTCCAACGGTAGATGTTATGTTTCCGGAGTGCAGATTGTTAAAAGACACACAAAACCAAATCCCAATGCAGGAATAGCAGGTGGAGTTGTTGAAAAAGAAGCATCATTAGACATGTCTAATATTTCAATTTTTAATTCCTCTACAAAAAAAGCAGACAAGGTCAGCATTAAATCGTTAGAAGATGGAACTAAAATTAGAGTATTTAGGTCTTCCGGCAAGGAGATAAAATAATGTTACCTTTAAGAGAACACTATATGAATACGGTAGTCCCAGAATTAAAGGAATCTTTAAACTTAGATTCAATAATGGCTGTTCCTAAGGTAACAAAAGTTACTTTGAATATGGGTGTTGGGGAGGCCATGAATGACAAGAAACTTCTTGAGAGGGCAGTAGAAGACATGACACTTATTGCTGGCCAGAAACCATTAGTTACTAAAGTAAGAAAATCTGTAGCTAATTTTAAGATAAGAGATGGTATGCCTATAGGATGTAAAGTTACTTTACGAGGTAACAGAATGTATGATTTTTTACAAAGACTAATAGGAATAGCTATTCCTAGAGAGCGTGATTTCAGGGGTCTTGAAATTAAATCTTTTGATGGAAGAGGTAATTATTCTATGGGAATAAAGGAACATATAATTTTTCCTGAAATTGATTATGACAAGGTAGATAAAATAAGAGGTCTCGATATTAGTATTTCAACTTCAGCAGAAGATGATAAGTCTGGAGAAGCTTTACTAAGAGCGATGAAATTCCCGTTTAAGAATTAAGGAAAGATATATGGCAAAGGCATCAATGAAAGCAAGAGAAGAAAGGAGAAGAAAGACCGTTCTTCGTTTTGCAAAAAAAAGAGCTGAATTAAAAGAAATTATAAGAAGCCCTAAATCTTCTGGCGAAGAAAGAGAATTAGCTCAGATTAAACTTCAAAAACTTCCTAGGGATGCAAATCCCATAAGGATGCAGAGAAGATGTGCTATTACTGGAAGACCCCATGCTGTTTATAGGAAATTTGGCTTGGGTAGAAACAAATTAAGAGAATTGGCTATGAAAGGTGATATACCTGGTTTAGTTAAATCAAGTTGGTAAGGATTATTTATGAGTATGCAGGATCCCATAGCAGATTTATTTTCTAGAATAAACAACGCACAAGCTCGTGGAAAAGCTAATGTAGTTATTCCCAGCTCCACTAAAAAGATTAACCTTGTTTCTCTTTTAAAAGATAAAGGTTATGTAGATTCATTTAATGTATCTGATAGCGCCAAGCCAGAAATAGAAATCAAATTAAAGTATTTTGAAGGCGCCCCAGTAATTAAAGAGCTTAAGAGAATAAGTAAACCTGGCTTGAGGCAATATTCTAATAAAACAGGAATACCTGAAGTTAACGGCGGTCTAGGCATAGCTGTTGTATCAACTAATAAAGGATTAATGACAGACCAAGAAGCTAGGGAAGCTGGCCTTGGTGGGGAATTAATCTGTTCAGTTTTTTAAAAGAGAAATTATGGCAAGAACATCACTAAAACCAGTTGAAATACCAGAAGGTATTTCTCTAGAAAATAAAGACAAGAACTTAGTTTTCTCTGGGAAGCTAGGCGAGATGTCTCTTCAAGTCCATGAAGATGTTGATATAAAACAAGAAGATAATTCAATTAGCTTTGCTCCAAATAAAGAAACTAAAGAATCTTTAGCTATTACTGGAACAA
>Ga0208764_10001126_pt1 | contig 17469 bp, 21 predicted proteins | sample ETNtaG_18_FD_185762 | JGI IMG/M metagenome (GOLD analysis project Ga0208764, IMG submission 185762) | Marine microbial and viral communities from oxygen minimum zone, Eastern Pacific Ocean - ETNP201302SV91 (SPAdes) (version 2) | ecosystem: Environmental > Aquatic > Marine > Oceanic ... | reverse complement strand
AGGCTGGATCTTGATGCTCCTACTCCTGGTGCACCGTGTTGTACCTTCTTGTTTGTTATGACATATTCTCCCAAATATCGACCAACCATTTCTGTTGTAATACTGACTGGACGAAATTCTTTTCCTGAGAAAACATTTACTGTAACACCTACCATGTATGGTAGAATAATTAAATCCCTAAGATGTGTCTTGATAGGATTTTTCAATTTTCCTGCTTTTGCAGCTTTAATTTCTTCAATCAATTTTCTTTTTCCATCTGTAATTCCTCTAGTCAAAGATCTTCTTTGTCTAGAATTAAACAGCAAGAATAATTTTTCTAATGAAGTATTGTCTAACTCTTCTTTAGTAAGTCCTCTATATTGAAATTCTTTAACCAATTTTTTCCTCCAATGTTAATGTACTTCGAGTTTTATTGTCCATATTAGAGCATTCCTATCTTTGTTGCAAGATCTCTTGCTTTTTCAGTACTTTCGAATTGAACAAATGCTTTTTTGCCATAAATTGTTCTTGCTGTGTTAACTTTGATTGCTTTTTCTTTGTAAAGTGTATTGACAGCTTCGGCAATTTCTGGTTTTTTGGCTGATAATTCTACTATGAAACAGATTTTATTTTCATTTTCAATCATTGCAAATGTCTTTTCTGTAATGTATGGCTTGACAATTATTTTCATTGCTGTATCTACGTTCATTGTGTTTTCACCATAACCTCTAGATGTGTTGATTTTATTTTTGCAATCTCTTCAATTGCTGATTTTGAATATACTGTTAATCTAATTGGATGTGAACCTGGAGCTAAATCTAAAACGCTCAAGTCTTTTACACTTTTTACTTCTACGCCCGGTAATGCTCCAATTGCTTTAGAAACTTCATTGGAATCTTTTGTTACAAACAAGACACTTTTTCCTACTTTCTTACTTCTGCCTCTAAGTCTTGATTGTCCTGAACGTGATTTTCTAGATTCTAATCTTTCTGTATCTTGTGTTAATTTTAGAGAATCTAAAACTTTAGTCATATCATTTGCTTTTGAAATTTTTTCAATATCATCTGAAATAATTATTGGGAATGATTCGATTCCTTCAATCTTATGTCCTCTTGATTCAATTAGAGTTTTTGATGATGTAGCTGCAATTGCAGAACACAATGCTAGTTTATTTTCTTTTTTGTTTAATTTTTTGTAAATTACTTTACCTACAATTGGTGGATGTGCTTGTCTTCCGCCTCTGGTTGAAGCAACTTCTGCACCTTGACCTTGTCTTCCACCACCACCACCTTGAGCTCTTGCAACACGAGATACACCTTGACCTGTTGGTGGATCGTTAGAATCTGCTACAACATCTTGACCTGCAGATGGATGTCTTCCTTGTGGTTGGAATTTGTGAGATGTAAGATTTGTGTAAGCTTTATGGATTAATTCTCTTCTAAATGGAGTTGAGAAAATTAATGGTAATTCAATTTCTCCATCTTTAGTTCCTGTAGTTGTATATGTTGTTATTTTCATTATATCACAACCTCCAGAATATTTGGTTTGTTAACTTTAGCTGGTGCGTTTCTAATTTGACTTCTTAATTTAATTAATCTTCTATAAGTTCCTGGAACTGAGCCTTTCAAAATAATGAAATCACCTTTTACTAATCCAAAGTGTTTGTAACCTCCGTCTGGATTAATTTTTAATTTATCGTTATCTGTATTACCCATGACTAAAATTCTTTTATCATATTCAACTCTTTGATGAAAACCTGTTTGTCCTGCTCTTGGAACTGTATACATGATACTTTGTGGAGAAATTGGACCTAATGAACCAACTTCTCTAACAGTCTTTCTTGATTTATGTTGTTTCTTTTTTACATTCCATCTTCTCATAACTCCTTGCCATCCATGACCTTTTGTAATTGCTGCAACATCTACTGTTGAACCTGTTTCAAAAATTTGATCAATCTTAATTTCTTTTCCTAGTAACTCTTTAACATGTGTAAATTGTTTTTCAATATCTCCGCCACTAACCATTGCTTCAAAAATATATGGTTTTTTCATTTCTAATCCTGCAGCTCTTGGTGATACTGCAACGATTGCAAAAATTTCTTTAATTTTCTTTAGACTTTTTTCTGCATTTTCCAATGCTCCTTCTTTATTTTTAAAAGTCATTTCTTTTGAAACATATTTTGGAATATCTTCAGCATAAACGTCAAATTCTGCATGTAATCCATCGTAATCTTTTGAATATCCTCTAACTCCTAAAATTAAAACTGGTGGAGTAACTAATACAGTTCCTAAACTTACTAATTGTTTTCCTGCATTTGGAACTTTTTCACGATCATCAATACTTACTACTTGAACACATCCTGCTTTGAATCCACAATGTGCTAAAATTTTTGGTTCTTCTGATGCAGATCTACTTGGCCAAGCTCTTATTCTTGCTTCCATAGTTTTAGCACGTACTCTACGTGAGTATGCTAAACTTCCTCTACGTGGTGAATGTCTTTTCCGAGCTCCCATTGTTAAATCGTCTCTCGAATTCCCTTTATTAAACCCTGTTAGTTATGGTTAACCAAAATATTTTCACAGGTTAACGACCATGACTGGATTTGATTATTTTAAAACATCTGAAATCATATTCCAAATGGTAATTGATCCAATAATTACTCCCATAACTCCTATACCTATTGCAAATAACAAAAAATTTTTTCGTTCAGCCATACCCTATAATGATTTTTGAGCATTAATTATTGCTAATGTTCCAAGCAATGCTTCTTCTAATCGCACTGTTTCAGTTGCCTGGTTTGGGAAGAAATTCAATGATTTTGAATTTTGCACCTTGTTCATTCTTCCTCCGATAATCTCATGAACACCTTTCTCTGGAGAACCAAAAACAACAAGTAAATTTTCTTTAGATTTTGTATATTTCTCAAGATTTTCTTTTGTTACTGTTTTACCTTTTCTTGATGTAATGATTATGTTCCCTTTCCATTCTGATAACAATGAAAATAGGTTGGATCTCTCTTTGACATCATATCCCCAATAATTTTCTGATTCACTATTATCAATTTCTTTAACTGATAATCTTGGATATCCTTCCTTGAATTGAATGGTTACTCTTTTTCCTGTTGGTGTTTTACCATAAAATTGAATTAATTGATTAATTCCTACATCTACAAATTTTTTACCTTTGACAGTTACTATTACTCCTTCTCTGATGTCTCCTGCAACAATTTTTTTTGCATTTGTTGGAGTGTTATGACTTGGAATTCTTAATGGATGTAAGACTCCTGCAAATTTAAGATCATTAACTTTTTGAAATAATCTTCTTCTCAAGAATTGTGGTGTCTCTAAATATCTTAGAATCATTGTCATGAAATTTCCGTCAGAACCATTGTTGCCTTCGTTATAGACATAGATTGTATCAATTTTAAAAATTGCACATGCTCTGGCTAAAACTGAAATTTTTCTAGTTTTATCTATCTTTAATGATTCATCTTGTAATGAGGATGTAGGAATTGCAACAGATATTTTCAATGTAATTTAATCTCACAAGTAGTTTTAACTAATTAATTTTTTCCGTGTGGATATTTTTCTTTAGCATTATTTGCATAACTGACGATTTGTTCATCAGAAACTAATTCATAGGAACCTGTTTCTGTTTTAATATGTGCCATTCTGATGTGACTGGTTCCTTCTTTATCTTCACTTGAAAGATAAATTCCTGCAGCTGCTAATGTTGATGCTTCATCTAATGTTAATTCTTCTTTGTATGTTTTTTCTAAAAAGTCCGTAACACTATCAGAACCTGAGCCAATTGAAATTGCATCATATGAAATGTAAGTTCCACTTGGGTCTGTAAGATATAATTGAGGAGTATTGTTTACAACTCCTCCCAAAATTAAAGCAACGCCGTATGGTCTTACACCTGCATATTGTGTATATTGTTGACATTGATCAGCTAAATGTTTTGCAATTGTTTCAACTTCTACTTCTTCATCATAAATCATCTTGTTACTTTGAGAAAAGAATCTTGCATTGTCTACTTGGCTTCTTGCATCTGGAATATATCCTGCTGCTGCAACTCCTACATGATCATCAATTTGAAAAATCTTTTGAGCAGTTTCTGAAATTTGTAATTTTCTTGGTTTCTCTTCCACGGCAATGACAATTCCTTCTTTACACTTTACTCCTACGGCAACAGTTCCTCTTCGTACTGTCTCAATTGCATATTCTACTTGATATAATCTGCCATCTGGTGAAAATACAGTAATTGCTCGATCATAACCTTGTTGTGCAGGAAGCATTTGATCAAAATGCCGTGAAGGATTAATTTAAGTCTAGCCTATTTGATTTAGCGTGAAGTATGAAATCGAATTTTTTGGCCATGAAAATATTAGATCAAATCATAAAAACACTATAGAGATTACAAAAGAATCTCATTTGACCCCAAGGGGTGATTGTATAGTGGGAGTTAGTGCTAACTCTTCTTGCAAAGATTTACCTGAAGAATTAAAAAATAAATTAAAAAATCCTGAAAATACAATTGAATTTTTATTTAAGGTTGAAGATATTGAATTTTCTCTTAAGGGAAAAGGACATTCAAATTTAACATTGACTCATCAAGAAGATATTGTTTTACGAAAAAGTGATTTTACTTGCCCTAGAACACTTTCAGTCAAATGTGATAAAGCTTCTGATTTAGTGCCTAGAGAAATGGTAACTAAATTACAAAACCCCAAAACCAAAGGACTTCTTATTATTAGCATTGATTAGAAACTGTCACAACTTTATAGGCGTGTTTCTTTTCAGTTTTCATGGGACGAAAGACTAACGTTTTCCTTTTAATTCCGCTGGCAACTTTTGCATCTGTAATTTTTGGTTTTGCTATATACAACACATTATGCAAAAATGCAAATATTCCATTAGGATGTTAAAAATTTAATAATTTTTTATTCGTCGTCAGTTTCGTTTGCTTTGTCACGAACTTTTTTCATTATGCAAAACTTTGCAAGACTTTTCTTTAAATTCATAATTAATTGAGATTTCTATAGTATTTATTTCTAATTTATTATGATCTCAAATTTGATCTTTTCAGATTTTTTTTGTGCCTGTATTGGATTTGTTTTTTAATTTCATAACTGTTTGATTTTGAATTTTTAAATTTTGATTGATTGTTTCTAGCAACGTAATTGTTTGTGGATATTTTGTATAATTTGTAAGATCTTTTTCAATTATTGAAAGATAATATCTTAATTCTCTTAGTATTCGTCTTTTCTTTGTTTTTGAAATAACTATAGTTTTTAAATTCCCTAAGTTTGCAGATATGACACATAATTTAATCAATTTTGCATCTGTTTCTGATTCTTTGATTTTAATTCCATATTCTTTTTGTCTCTGTTTTTTTGAAACTGTTCTTTTTTTTGTTAATGATAATGTCGTATTATCATTTGTATCAATTACTAATTTGGTTTTTGTTAATGATAAAATTAATGTTGAAACTCTCCTTCCAAATTTTTCAAACAATTCATCAAAACTAGTATCTGTATCTTCTAAAATATCTTGCAACCATGCTGCACAAAGTACTTCCTCATCGATTACTCCTAAACTTTTGAGCCTACTTACAACATTTTCTAAGTGATTTGAGTAAGATATTCCGATTTCATTCAAATCTCCTCCATGTTTTGTCTTTGCAAATAATTCTGCTTTTTTTAATGGTGTCATTGACTTGCACTACACATAATGGAAAAAAAATCTAAAGCCGATTTTTTTGATAATTTTTTATTTTTTGTTTGACAATAATTTGTTGTAAAGGTACATTTTGGACAACCTCCCCATTCTTCTGATTCTGTATCTTGTTTTGGTTCAGCTTTACAATTACATTCGGTAACTAATTCTAGACAAGTTTTCATAACTTTTTCAAAATTTTCATAAATCATTTTACTACATCCATTATATCCATCTGATGTATTATCAAACAAATGAATTATTCCGTTTTCATAATACGCATCAATATCATTTGATTCTGATTTTGTTAAAATTTTACTTGCATTAACCAAAACATGTGTAATTGTGTGGATTTTTGAATCTGATGTTAGTGAATTTTTTAAATCTGAATTTATTTTAGATGTAAATTCCGTCGGTATGGCAATACTTGTACAATAATGCTTTGAATTCCAACTAAAATTATTCCAATTTGAAATTGATTTGCCATCAAACGTTTGAAATTTATCTGCAGTGTCGTTATAATTTCCTTTTAGATAACCTGTAATTGTTCTATCCATGCTAATCAATCCATAACGTAATGAGATTTTTTTAGCATGGGAGTTGATTTCTTTTTTAATTGATTCTTTTTCTGATACTTGAATTAATGATGTTTTTACTATTGGGATTGTTCTTTTGTGTATCTCATTAGATTTTTCTAAAAATGCATTTGCACCATTTTGAGTTTTAACTATTGATTTAACTTGATAATTTTCTTTATTAAAATGATATATTCCATTTTGATGAAGTTGGTAATATCCTACAGGTGTGTCTCTAGTTCCAATTTTTTTTGAATCATGAAAAATAGTAATTTCTCCTGACGCTCCCCTTAGATTAATGCTGTTTGCAAAATCAAAAAATTTGGATTTGTTTGATTCTAGTGCTGCATGTTTTTCCATTCCAATTGATGCTGCATGTTTTTCTGAAATTATGGAATTCTCTTTGTTAATCTCAACATAGTGATTTTGACTAAGATAATCTGGAATGTTTCGTGCAAAATAGTGACAAGCTGCATCTTCAGGATCAAAAACACATATCGCGTATGATTTCTGTCCTTTTCTTCCTGCTCTGCCTATTCTTTGAATAAATGAATCATATTCATTCTTGAATGCAGAAATTACTACATCTACATTTCCAATATCTATTCCTAGCTCTAATGTAGGCGTACATGACAAAACATCTAACTCCCCCTCTTTCATCTGTGATTCGTATAATTTTCTATCTTTTTGTTCTAGTCCTCCACGATGAATTTGTATTCTGATTTTTTCATTTATTGATTCTACATTTGAAGCTAAAAATTCTGCATCATTATGACTATTACTAAAAACTAATTGTTTTGAATTTTTTTTATTACATGTTGCTGTAATCATTTCCATAGTGGTTCTTTGACCATACTTTCTTGGCATGATAAAAAATCGATGCATGTTTTGTTTTCTTTTTGAATTACTTTTGATATATGTAAAAGATTTCTCAGGTAAATCAAACATGTTTGAAAAAAATTCTTTAGAATTATCTAATGTTGCAGAAGATCCTATTATTTGAAATTTTTTCATATAATTTTTCATTCTTTTTAATACATGGTAAACATTAGAACCATGAAAACTAGTGTATGAATGTGCTTCATCCATGACAATAATTTTTGCATTTTTAAATAATTGATTCCATTTTTTATCTTGTAAAATTAAATGATAATTGATAAAATCAAAGTTTGTTGCTAGAATTATTGATTTTTCATATGATTCTGAAATTATTTTCTCTTTGTATTGTGAACTTTGTCCACCGTGAATCGAATATGTGGAAATTATATCGTTTAACTCACATTTTTCAATTAAATCAGAAATTTTAGAAACTTGATCATCAATTAATGCATTTAATGGATATACTAGAAGAACAAAAACCCCTTCAATTGGGTTTTCTAGTATTTTTTGTAAAATTGGTATGATGAACGCTTCTGTTTTGCCAGAACCTGTTGGGGCTGAAATTATGGAGTTATTTCCTTTTAAAATTGAACGTATTGACTCACTTTGAAATGGCAGAACTCCTGAAAATCCGTATTTTTTTAATCCCTCAATAATCTTTGTTGATAAAACATCTTTTAGATCTTCAATTGGTATTTTTTCTGGTTCCAAAGAAATTAATTTTTCATAATGAATAATTGCAAACGTCTGATTTCTATGTCCTTCAACTAAATCATGAATAATTGTGTCATTATCTATTTCTAATTTTGGAATTTTATTTACGTCAAATAAAATATTTTCAGGTATTGCAATTTTTAATTCTGTTGTAATTTTTTTAGGTGTAATTTTATTTCCAATGTTTTTTATTTCATCTGGAAAGTATCCTGCTGAACTTTCTGGACCATTACAACTATGTGGTTCATCTGTTCTTGCATCTATTGGAATGAATTTTCCACTATCTGATTTGAATTCCTCATCCCAATAAATTTCTGCACCACAACCCTTTGAACATTGTTTTGTTCTTCCTGAATAATTTACTCCGTATGTTGGTTTTCTTGGAATTATTTTTTCTGGATTACATTTTGGACATATTCCTGGTGCTGCTACATCTTTCAAATTTTTTGAAAGCTTTGTATCGCATATGGGGCAAAACTTCATCTCTCTTGCTTTACTTTATTTTTGTCATAAAAGGATTTTTTAATAATTTTATTACATTGTTAATTGACTACGAGCTATTGGTTTACTTGAATTAAAAGGACAATATTATTTTCAATATCATTGTATATCAAGTATGAAAAATAAGAAAGAATTGAGATCATTAAAAATTGAATTAATGAAATCTCTTAATGGATCAAATAGTGAGTATTTTGGACTATCTTTAGAAACACTAGTAGATAATAGATGATTTTATGACTAGATTTTGTCAATAATTTTATTTTTTCAAAATTCTTAAGTTATGCTGTTTTAGGAATTTCATGGCAAAATTTAGTGTGGAACTTCCAATTTCAAAAAAACCTACCGATCTTGAATTAAAAAAACTAAAAGAATACTTCAAAGAAATGCCCGTAAGCGAAATAATCACCGGTCTAAAATTTGCTAAAAGTAGATGGCATGCAAAAGATACAGGAACACTAAAAGTTGGAAGAAAAAGTATCGTTCAAAAAGAAGTACATTCAGTAACTACTGAACAAGCTCAATGGAGATTGAAAAATTGGAAAATGATGATTTCAAATTATCGTCGTAGAGGTTATAGCTATCCAACTATATCAAGAATCAAAAAAATTCTTATTCAAAAAAGTAGAAAAAAATCAAAGTAATTTATTCAATCAAACTGTAAAGTTCTAAATGAAAATATCTGTTTTTTTCTGTGCTACTTGTTCTCTTAATTCTGTTGGAACTTCTGGTATTGATGATTTTGTTTGTCCTGCAATAACATTGTGTGCTTCTTCTAAAATTGCAAGTGTATCTGGATTTGTATCTGTTTGTGTAGTGAAGTTTTCTTCCATTCCTACAGATGAACCAGACATTACATCGCCTAAAATTTGTGACAAATCTTGCATTGAAGCATTTGCTTCTGGCATAATTCCACTTAATGATGGACTGAGTCCTTTAATTATTGACATACAAGGACTCAATGTTACAACAACATCTCCTAATTCTGAAACTGTATCTAGTCTAAGTTTAACTTGTTCCATGGATAATTTTGCTCCACTAACCATGTTTTTCATTTTTCTAACTTGTGCTAATTCTCCTGCATATGCTTGTGCATAAACTGGTTTGTTATTTCGTTGTGCATTTACACATTTTTCAAAAATTTTATCGTGTTTTGCTTGTAATTTTTCATTAATTCCTGATAATTTTGTTATTTGTAACTGTAATTTTTTCTGAGCAAAATCAATTCTATTTTTTAATGGTGCGTCAGGCTTGACTTTTCCCATTACTTTTTGAGATATTGATTCTCCTTCTGCTTTATTCCATGAATTACTTAGCATGTTTATTTCGTAATTTTTCTTAATTTTTTTCTTTTAAACAGATTTGTAACCCTAGTCCATGTACCTTCAGTTACACTACCTACGGTTACATTTTATCCAAATGTAAAAGTAAAAGCCTGAAATCCTTTACCTTCGATAATTATTTCTAATTCTCCTGATATGCTTGTTTCACTATCTATGATATTATACATTCCAGGATCTATGACAAGTAATTTCCCATCTGATGAAATATCTCTTCCAATATTTTTTTCACTAAGTGGTGACCCATCAAGGTATATTTCTAATTCTGCATAGTTGTTTGTAACAATGTTAACTTCTTTTGCTTCAAACAACATTTTGATACTGCCGTTATTTCTTACCAACTCCATACTGTCTGAATAATTCTTCCAATCTCCAATTGGATAAAATTTGTTTAATTCTATTTTTTGAGGTTCAGCATAAGTTACAATTCTTTCTGGTTGAAATCCTTCGTTACTTCCTAAATGGTTTCTATTTTGTGCAAATTTATATCCAAAATATAATTCCGGAGTCCTAAATGGAGTATGTTCAAATTCCTCAATACTTACCAATTCTTTATTTGATGTTGTTTGCATTCCCATATCTTGTGCTCTTTCATCAAGTAATTGTTGAATAATTTTTTCGGTTTCTTGATATGCGCCTTCGCCAATATGATCATATCTTAAATTCCCTTCATGATCTGCAATGTACTTTCTTGGCCAGTAATTATTTTCAAATGCTTTCCAAGTTTCCATTCTGTTATCCATTACTACTGGATAAGTGATTTCATATTTTTCTATGGCGTCTTGTACGTTGTTTGGATCTTTTTCAAATTCAAATTCTGGTGAATGTATTCCGATAATTAACAATCCCTCTTCAGAATATTTTTCATTCCATGATGTGATGAATGGTAATGTTCTGATACAATTAATGCAACTGTAAGTCCATATGTCATAAAGTACCACCTTATTTTCTATTTCTTGTTCTAATTCTTCTGGTGTTGTATTGAGATAATATTCTATTCCTACTAGATTAGGTGCTTTTTTCATTCCTGAATCATTAATATTCAAAAATACTCCTGTTGTCGAGCCCTGATTTTGTGATGGTAAATCATCTAATCCCATAAAGATTATGCCTAAAAATACTACTGCTAATACCACTATGCCTCCAAATATCGATATGGTTTTAATTTCTGAATTCATCCTAACATCACCAATTCATTGAGTAATGGAAAATTTGCAATATATGCAAGTTGATTTGTAACTATTAAAATTCCTAACATTATGATTAATCCTCCGATAATCAAATTATAATATTTTAGATGTTTTGTCATCGACGAAATTATTTTTGTTGCTTTAGAAAAAAATATTCCAATTAAAATAAATGGAATTCCTAAACCTGCAGAATATGCTAATAGTAAACTGAATGAAACTGATGGAACTGTGGCAGCCAGTGTGAGGATTGTTCCTAATATGGGACCCACACATGGTGTCCATCCAATTGCAAAAGCCAAACCAAACACAAAAGACATTGGATAACTTGATTTGAAATTTTTGATTTGAAATTTTTTTTCTTTGTTGAGAAAATTTATTTTTTGAGATAACAATAAGAATATTCCAAATATTATAACAATACTTCCTGCAATTGAATTTAAATTTACTAAAATTTGGGTTACTGAATTTGATAAAACACTGTTTATTAAAACTCCTAAAGTTGAAAAAACAACTGAAAATCCTAACACGAAAAATATTGTATTTGCAATAATGCCAACTCTATTAATTTGAAAATTATTTTTTTGATTCTGTTTTATTTCGTTTAATGTGGTTCCTGAAATATATGCCAAAAAAGCTGGAATCATTGGTAAAATACATGGTGCAATAAATGATCCTAATCCTGCAGAAAATGCAATTAGTATTGTGGGATCAGCCATATGTTAAATTCATTATTTTTGTTTTAAAGCCTTATTCCAAATTCTGTCTGTTTCTAATACACTCCTTTTTATCTAAGTATTTTTGATGTAACTTATGAATACAAGATTTGTGATTGTAGGAATTACCCTAGGGATAGTAGTTACAATTGCCGTGATTATTGGCTCTCCAGCTAATCCATTAAATTTAGACTTTGGTGGAATGGATGCAGCAAGATAATTAGTAAAATTTCTTAAAACCTTTTTCAAAAATTTGTAAGGCTTTTTCTATGTCTGATTGTTTTAGCCATGCTGTGACTGAAATTCTTAATCTGGCCTGATTTTTTGCAACTGTAGGATATCTGATAGGCTGTGCAAAAATTCCATTTTTAAATAAAAATTTTCCAAACTCCATTGCTGTTTTCTCATTTCCCACAATAATTGGAATGATCTGAGATTGAGAATTAATTTCATAACCAATTGATTTTAGGCCTTTTGATAATCTCCCAATGTTGTTGTGTAACTTCTTTTGTTGATCATCTCTGTTTGATAGTATTCTCTTAATTGAATGCTCGACTAAAAATGATGGTAAAGCTGATGTGTAGATAAATGATTTTGACTTATTTATGCATGCATCAATTACATTATTTTGTGATGACACATAACCACCAAAAGAACCTAATCCTTTGCTTAGACTACTGATGTACAAATCAATTTTTTTTGCAACTTTGAAATGATTTGGTGTGCCTTTTCCATCTTTTCCTATAACAAAATCTCCATGTGCATCATCTACAATTGTTATTGCATCAGTTTTTTGTGAAATCTCTGTAATCTCTTTTAATGAGGAAAAATCCCCATCCATACTAAAAATTCCTTCAGTTATAATGAACTTGTTTTTTCCATTCGTTTTTATTTTTTTTAACAAATCATTCATATCATTATGTTTGTAAATTGAAATTTTTGCTCCTGATAACTTGCATGATTCAATAATGCTGGCATGGTTTAATTCATCACTTAGAATCAAATCTCCTTTTTTTGCTATTGCTGAAATTGAACCTAAGTTTGCCATATATCCTGTAGGGAAAATTAAACTATTTTGTTGTGATTTATGTTTAGATAGTATGCTTTCTAATTTTTTGTATGATTCATCGTTTCCTGAAACTAGTCTAGAACTTGATTGAAGTTGATCTGTTTGAATTTTGGTTATTGGAATTCCCAAATAATCATTTGAACATAAATTGATTAATTTTTTTTCTTTAATTGTGATGAATGCACCTTGTGCTTTTCCATATTGTAATTTTCTATGTAAATTATCATTCTTGATTCTGGATAATTCTTTGTCAATAAAATTGAGTTTATGCTTCAAGACCAATTTTTTCTATCATTTTACGGTCTTTTTGGGCATTATTTCCATCCATCGTTAAATATCCTTGAGTAATAATTCCATTTGCACCACTTTGTAACAATTCTTCACCTGAATCATCCAAGTTTGTTTCTCTTCCTCCAGAAATTTTAATCACTGATTCTGGTAATAAGAAACGTATAACTGAAAATATTCTAGTAATTTCTGAATTGGGCAAATCAACTTGCAATTCTAAAGGTGTTCCTGGAACCGGTACTAGGATGTTAATTGTTACTTCTTCAGGATATATTCTTGCTAACTCTAATGTCATTTCTATTCTTTGTTCTCTTGTTTCTCCTAATCCGATAATTCCTCCAGTACATAATTCCAGACCAGCTTCTCTTGCAATTTCAAGTGTATCTAATCTGTCTTGATAAGTATGCGTTGTACATATTTCCGAGAATTTTGATTTTGCAGTTTCTAAATTGTGATTGTATCTTTTTACCTTCAGTTCTTTGAGTTTTGTTGCTTGTTCTTTTGTTAGAAAACCCAAACTACATTCTACACTGATTCCCACTTTTTCATTAATTTCTGTAATAATTTTACAAACTTTAGTAAAATCTTTTGTTGAAGGTTCTCTCCATGCTGCAACTAAACAATATGATTCTGCACCTTCCTCTTTTGCTTTTTGAGCTTTTGTTACGACCTCTTCAGGTGATGGTAACTGATATGTTTCAATCCCTGTATCAAAAAATGCTGATTGTCCGCAAAAAGTACAATCTTCACTACATGCATTTTTTTTAATATTGTTTAATTGTTCAACGTCTACTTTATTTCCGTTATAATCTCGGGTAATTTCATTGGCACATTTAGCTAATTCTTTAAGATCTTCCTCTGGAATATTGAATAGTTTTCTTGCATCATCTGATGAAATTCTCTCACCAGAAAATACTTTTTCTTGACACTCTTTAATGAACTCCAAACTGCTCATGTTGAAGGATTTTCCATTCCATTTATAAAAATATGGGAATTGTTAACCTCCAAAAATTATCTAGTTAACAGTCAAATTATTTGTGATTTTGCTGCCTGAATGGTCTTAATTGTCCTTTTTAGGAGTAATTCTAACTCATTTTCTTGAATTGCTAATGGGGGAACTAACATCACAATATTTCCAAGAGTTCTGAGATAAATTCCATTTTTCTTTCCTTCTTCAAAGAATACTTTGTTAATCGATTTTTTTGTTCGAATTGGAGTTTTCTTTTTCTTGTCTGATACCAATTCAATACCCATTAACATTCCCTTATGTCGAATATCTCCTACTATGTCGATTGCTGAAATTTCATCATAATACTGAGTAAATATTTTTGATGTATTTTTTATTTTTTTAATTAAATTGTATTTTTCATACATGAAGATATTTTGATTTGCAACAGATGCTGCAATTGGATTTCCTGTATACGTGTGGCCATGAAATAGATGTTTCCATTCATTAAATTCTCCAGAAAATGAATCATAAATTTTTTTACTTGATAACGTAGCTGCCATTGTTAGATATCCTCCAGTTAACATTTTTCCATATGCTACTATGTCTGGAATGCTTTTTTGTTCTGTATATTGTGCCATAGATCCTAATCTTCCAAAACCAGTTGCAATTTCATCTAGTACAAATAAGATACCATATTTTTTACATAATTTGCTAATTTTTCTTTGAAAATCTTTTGGATAAATTATTACTCCCCCTGCCATCTGTGCACCACTTTCCATTATGAAAGCTGCAATGTTATTATTTTTAGAAAATCTTTTCTCCATTTTTTCTAAACATTCATTTTGATAATCTGTTAATGCGTATCCTTTGGGAAGTCTATACTTGTTAGGTACTGGAAATTGAATTGTTGAAAATAATTGTTTTTTAAATTTACCAAAAAACTCAGGAACATATCCTACGGACATTGCTCCAAATGTATCTCCATGATATCCATTTTCTATAGTTGCAATCTGTGTCTTTTTTGTCTCTCCAATATTTTTCCAGTACTGTAATGCAATTTTTATGGCAATTTCCATTGCAGATGAACCATTATCTGAGTAAAACACTTTATTCATCCCTGGTGAAATCTTTATCAGATTTTTTGCTAATTTTTCAACAGGCTCGTTTGTAAGATTAAACATTGATGAATGTTGAATTTTTTTACTTTGTTTTGTTATTGATTTGATTAATTCTGCATTTGAATGACCCCATACATTACACCACATTGAGCCTACTGCATCGATAATCTTGTGTCCCTTGGAGTCAATTAACCATATTCCTTTACCTTTTGATATTGTATCAAAAGAACTCCACTCTCTCATCTGAGTATTTGGATGCCATACGGAACTTGTCAAGTATTTTGATATATTTTCAGAACTTAATAATTTCTTGTAATTATTTTTATTTTAAATAATAAAATATGCTCAAAAAATTACTTTTTTGCAAGTTTTTTTTCTAAATTCTCTTTATGATATGCACGTTGTTTTTTCAAATTTATAATTTCTCTATATTTTTCACGATATCTTTTATTCTGCTCTCGTCGTAATTCTTTATCTTCTTTTTTTAAATCATTTAGAAACTGTAAATCCATAATTGACCATATTTCCCATTTATATTAAAACAATATTTTTTTTTCATGTTGATTAGAAATCCTTCATTTAGTTTCATCCATCTGTTGTCGTAATTTCTTTTCATTACCCTTCCAAATTTCTTCCATTTCTAAATGGTATTTGATCTTCTTTTGAGATTTCTCATCAATAATATTTGAATTTGCCATCTCTTTTTCAAGTTTTTTTCTAGTTGATTCATGAAATTGTATCTTAAACATTATTTCGTCTAATTTCTTTTCTTGAAATTTTTTTATCTTATTTTTAAAAAAATCCATATTCTAAGTATCTGATGATTTAGCATAAAAATAATTAGATTATAATGGAGAGGAACATAGATTACTACATGTCTGATGAATCAAATCCTGTTAAGGACTATCTTTTTAATTATATTGAAAAATCCAAAACTATTCCAAAATTAATAGCTGAACAAAAATTTGATGCAGTTATCAACGAAATTATCCAAAATTGCTATGATGATGTTATGTTGATTGATGAAAAAGAGGAGGCTGTAGGCGTTTTGGCTACAGGAATACTCCATTATTTACTCACAAATGCACTTCTTAGCAGTCAAAGAAAAGTCCAATATCGTGAATTGGAACTAGATATAGTCATTCCCGATGTCAGAACATTGGAAAAGGATCCAAAGATGTCTCTGTTAATTTTAATTCCTAAATCTTCAGATAAAAAAATTATTGATCAAAAAATTTCTCAACTGAATTCCATTCAACCGATTAAAGAAAATATCTGGGTTGTTTTATCTGAAAATATTTCTCTAGATTACAAAACTTTTATTTTATCTAAGGATGATAATTCCTTTTCAAAGTTAATCTTTGAAATTGCACAGTTTTCAAATGTTGGAAAATCAAATAAATTTAAAATTTTAAGAATTTAAAATTATTTTAAAATTGATTTCATGTCAATATTTTTCTTAAAAATTCTGTATAGTGATTTATCACTCATATCTTTAATGAATGGAATTGAACCTAAAACCTTAATTCCAGTTAAACTCTCTAAATCTTTTTTTAACTGATTGATTGGATACCCCTTATCAAAATTATTAATTATAATTCCTTTTATTGGGATTTTGTATTTTTGACACATCTTTACTGTCATAATTGTGTGATTAACAGTACCCACTTTACTTCGTGTTACTATGATAGTAGGAATTTTCATATCTTTAATCAAATCTGTCACAAAATAATTTTTAAGAATTGGAGTCATGGTTCCGCCCATTCCTTCTACTAACATCATTTCATGTTTTTGAGATAATTTTTTAAAACTGGACAGAATTAGTGAAATCTTTGGTTTAATCTTTAATTTTTTCCATGCTGTATATGGGGATGCAGATATGGGGAAAAATTGCGGATTTAGCAATTCTTCAGGATCATCTACCTTAGAAGAATTTGATAAAATTTCTACATCTTCGGATTTGAATCCTTTTTTTTGTTTTACACCTGCAGCAAAGGGTTTCATCACACCTACATCTATGTCCATTTTTCGTAAGGCGATTGCCAATCCTGCAGTGATGTATGTTTTTCCTACGTCTGTATCAGTTCCTGTAATGAAAATTGACTTCATGTTTTTCTAAATTATTGTCCCTTGATTAATTCATCGGTTTTGATATTATTGATGCACATCTAAGAAAATTTTTGGTTGTGGGTAACAGAGCTCAAATTTGCCAAAATTATGTGATATTTCTGGATATGTTTTATCTAACATTTCAAAAACATAGTCTTTGTCAATCAATTCATACGTTGAAAATGGTGCATGATAATTTCTTCGAATTATTCGTTTATCTAATAGCAGTTTTAGTCCTCGGGAAATTGATGGGTTTGATTTTTCAGTAATTGAGACTAATTCGATTTGGGATAACGGATTGTTTGATTTAAGTAAAACAATTACTATT
>Ga0208764_10001123_pt1 | contig 17477 bp, 13 predicted proteins | sample ETNtaG_18_FD_185762 | JGI IMG/M metagenome (GOLD analysis project Ga0208764, IMG submission 185762) | Marine microbial and viral communities from oxygen minimum zone, Eastern Pacific Ocean - ETNP201302SV91 (SPAdes) (version 2) | ecosystem: Environmental > Aquatic > Marine > Oceanic ... | reverse complement strand
AAGGATTACAACATCAAGATGGGCACAGCCACTTATTTGCATCAACAATCCCAAACTGTATCAGCTATGATCCTACATTTGCTTATGAACTGGCAGTGATTTTAAGAGAAGGGCTAGGGAGAATGCATGAAAAACAAGAAAATATTTTTTATTACATAACGGTAATGAATGAGAATTATAAACATCCAGCAATTCCAAAAGATTGTGAAAAAGGAATACTAAAAGGTATGTATCTATTCAAAGAGTTTAACAACAAAGGAAAAATTAAAATTCAGTTATTAGGATGTGGAGCAATTTTGAGAGAGATGCTTGCTGCCGCAGAAGTGCTAAGTAAAGAATATAGTATAGATAGTGATGTTTGGAGCGTTACAAGTTTCAACGAATTGAGAAAGGATGGTATGGAAACCGAAAGAAAAAATCTTTTAAACCCTGGCGAAAAGCCAGAAAAATCCTATGTAGAGAAGTGTTTAGAAAAAAGAGAAGGTCCAATTATAGCGGCTTCAGACTATGTTAGGGGCTTCGCTGACCAGATTAGGCCATATCTTTCAAAATCTTTTTATTCATTTGGCACAGATGGTTATGGAAGAAGTGATGGTAGAAAAAAATTAAGAAGATTTTTTGAAGTTGATAAAGAGCATATCGTAACTTATGCTTTAAGTGCACTTGCAAAGGAGCAGCTTGTTCCATCAAAATATGCTGAAAAAGCAATGAAAAAATATAATATTGATAAAAATAAACCTATTCCCACAGAATTATAAATATGTCAGATAAAAAAGAAATAGTTAGCGCAAGTCCAAAAGTTAGAAAATTAGCAAGGGAGTTTGGGGCTGATATTTATCACATACAAGGTTCACAAAGAGAAGGAAGAGTGTCTGAGGAAGATGTAAAGTCTTTTATTAAAGAATCAATTTTAACAAAAGGAAGTAAAAAAAAGGATTTTACAACAGAAGAATACAGCCATTCAGAATTTGGAGAAGTGGATATTCAATCAATTCCAAGAATTAAGAAGATAGCAGGTCCACATTTGCAAAAATCGTGGAGTGAAATTCCTCATGTTACACAGCATGACGAGGCCGATATTACCGAGATGGAAAAATTTAGAAAGTCCCTAAGAGATTTGCATACTGGAGAAAAAATAAATATCACTCCTTTAGCCTTTATTATCAGAGCTGTTATTAAGGCACTAAAAGATTATCCCAATTTCAACGCTTCGTTAGATATAGAAAAACAGAAAATTATATATAAAAAATATTTTCATATCGGGATAGCCGTTGATACTCCGCATGGATTAATGGTGCCAAAAATTAGAAACGCAGACAAAAAAGATATAACTGAAATAGGCAAAGAGTTAAAAAGAGTCAGCAACCTTTGTAGAGAATTAAAAATTGAAAAGAAAGAATTTTTTGGAGGTTCCATGACAATTTCAAGTTTAGGTGGGATCGGAGGAAGTTTTTTTACACCAATTATTAACCAACCCGAAGTTGCTATACTTGGAATTGGAAAAGCAGAAACGAAGCAAGTTTTTTTAGGTGATAAATATGAAAATAGAATTATGCTTCCTTTGTCGCTATCGTATGATCATAGAATAATTGATGGGGCAGAAGGTGCACGTTTTTGTGTTCATCTAAAGGAAAGCCTAGGCAAGGACTTTGCCTACAAGTTGGCTGTATAAATCTAAATTAATGAAAAAAACAATATCACTACTTTGTTTAATTGGTTGTACCTTTATTTGGGGCACTACATTCATTGCTCAAGATACTGGCATGGATAATATAGGACCTTTCACATTTAATTGCGTTCGTTTTTTTGTAGGTTTTTTAGCAGTAGCTCCATTTTTTTATTTATTTGAAAAAAAAAAAATAAACTATCAAATTAAAAATAAAACGAATCAATTTCTCAAACTTATAATACCTGTCGGTATTTTTTTATTTTTAGGATGTATTTTCCAACAAGTTTCATTGCTTTATACGGATGTAGCAAACTCTGCTTTTTTTACTATTTTTTATGTACCGATGGTTCCAATAATTTTATATTTTTTATTCTCAGAAAAATTACACTGGTCTATCTGGCCATCAGTATTGGCATGTGTAATAGGAGGTTATTTTTTGAGTGATATTGATGATGCCACTATTCGATTTGGTGATAGTTTGGTATTAATTGGCGCTTTATTTTGGGCATTGCATATTATTTATATAGGAAAAATAATAGATTTATTTGATTTACCTTTTTTTATTGCCCTACTGCAAAATTTAATAGTAGCAACTTTATCTTTTATATTAGTAATCATATTTGAGGAGTTTGATTTTTCTAAAATTAAATTAGAAACTATAGAAATTTTATATGCTGGAATTTTGTCAGGAGGAGCAGCATTTGCTTTACAACTTTTTGGTCAGAAAAATATATCAGCAGCTCCAGCCGCAATTGTGATGTCGCTTGAAGGTGTTATTGCGGGAATTGCAGCTTGGATAATTTTAAATCAAATTTTGGGATTAGGTAATATTATTGGTTGTTCACTAATTCTTGGGGGTGTTTTATTATCCCAATTAGCGCCAATTTATGAAAAAAATTATAAATAAATTAAATAAATTAATATTAAAGAAATCAACAGTCTATAAATAACAAATATTGTTAAGCTAAATTTTTTTATATAGTTTAAAAAAAATTTAATTGTTAAGTAAGCAAATATAAAAGAAAAAACAACCGAAACTAAAGCCATAGCATTTAATTCATTGTTTCCTTCCTGGCTTAAATCATAAATTCCCAAAATACTCGAAGCCACCAAAGCTGGTATTGCCAAGAAGAAAGAAATTTTAGAGGCATCAGTTCTGCTAAAGCCTAAAAATCGACTTGCCGTTATCGTTATTCCAGAACGACTTACTCCAGGAATTAAGGATAAAATTTGAAATATTCCTATAATAATAGCTGGCTTATTTTGAAAATTTTTTTCAATTTTCCTGGTTATTTTTTGCTTATCACTTATATATAAAATGATACCAAAAAATAAAGTTGTCCAGGCTATAATTTCTACACTTCTTAATTTGTATATTATTCCAGTTATATAAAGTGAGTAACCCACAAAAATAATCGGAAGTGTAGCCAGAAGAATTTTTGTAAGAAATTTTTTATTATTATTAAAATTTATTAAATCTTTTCTGAAAAAAAATAAAATTGCCAGCAACGATCCCAAGTGCAAACATAAATCAATCAATAAATTTTGATTTTTAGAAAATAAAATTAGGTGAGCCGAAGAACTAACTGGCAAAAACTCAAATACTCCCTGTATTGCGGATAATTTTAGAATTTCAATGAAGGAAAGCATCTAATATTTGCACTGCATAACAGATATGCAAAAATAAATCATTAAAATATTGGATTTTATTAAAAAAAGGTCAGTTTATATGACCCAAAATCACTTTTTGCCTTGTTTATATTGGTATATTAATTAAAAAAAGGAGCAATTTTTTATGCTTGAGAAGATGCTTAAATTTACCGATTTGGATAAACAAACGCCAAAAAAAAGAAACATTGATAAGAGAAAAGAGGATTTTAAAGAAATTTATGATGAATTTCTTAATGAAAAAGCAAAAGAGCAATCTAGTCGATGTTCTCAATGTGGAATACCTTTTTGTCAAATACATTGTCCTTTGAGCAATAATATTCCTGATTGGTTAAAGCTAGCGGCCGAAGGAAGACTCGAAGAAGCGAACGAGCTAGCGCATAGTACAAATAACATGCCAGAAGTATGTGGAAGAATTTGTCCACAAGATAGATTATGCGAGGGAAATTGCGTTATTGAACAATCAGGTCATGGCACAGTAACCATTGGATCTATAGAAAAATATATTACTGAATATGCCTGGAAAAAAAATTGGATTAAGCCGATTGAGGTTTCAAAAGAACTTAGTCAATCCGTTGGCATAATAGGCGCTGGACCGGCAGGCCTTGCTTGTGGAGAGGAGCTTAGAAAACTAGGATATCAAATTACAATATACGATCGATACGATCGATCCGGAGGTCTTTTAATTTATGGAATACCAAACTTTAAGTTAGAGAAGTTTGTGGTTCAGAGAAGAATAGAAATTTTAAAAGCCGGAGGAATAAAATTTAAAAATAATTTTGAAGTTGGAAAAAATATATCTTTAGATGGGCTTAGAAAAAAACACGATTCTATTTTAATTGCTACAGGAGTCTATAAACCACGTGAAATTGAAATAAATGGAAATAGGTTAAGAAATGTTTTTCCAGCTATGGATTTTTTGGTAGCCTCAAACAGAAAAGGCTTGGGAGACAAGGTAAAAGATTTTGATAGTGGAATTTTAAATGCTCAAAATAAAGATGTTGTTGTAATAGGAGGAGGAGATACCGCTATGGATTGTGTCAGAACGGCTGTTAGACAAAATGCAAAATCAGTTAAATGTTTATATAGAAGAGATAAAGAAAATATGCCTGGATCAGCTAGAGAAGTAAATAATGCGGAAGAGGAAGGAGTCGAGTTTGTTTGGTTGTCCAATCCAAAAAAATTTATAGGTGATTCCAAAGTTTCTTCCGTGATTATTGAAAAGATCAAACTAACTAAACCAGATTCTTCTGGAAGAAAAAAACCAGAACCAGTGCCCAATTCTGAATATGAAATTAAAGCTGACATGGTTATAAAAGCTTTAGGTTTTGACCCAGAAGATTTACCAAAATTATTTGATTCAAAAGATTTGTTAGTATCTAAATGGGGAACAATAAAAATTAATCAGGTTACAATGGAAACAAATTTCAAAGGAATTTTTGCCGCGGGAGATATCGTCCGTGGAGCATCTCTAGTTGTGTGGGCAATTAAAGATGGAAGAGACGCAGCCGTATCTATTGATAAATATTTACAAAAAAAATTAAATTCTAAAATAAAAGCAGCATGAAAAAAAATTCATATACAAACAATTTAAAAAATCTAATTAAAAATCACGCATATTATCCTGAGCTTGAGCATGATGCGTGTGGAGTTGGCTTCGTATCTTCTACTGACGGTAAAAAAACAAGGAAAGTGGTAGAATTTGGAATTGAGGCTTTAAAAGCAGTTTGGCATCGAGGAGCAATAGACGCAGACGGCAAAACAGGAGATGGAGCCGGTATCCATATTGAAATTCCAAAAGATTTTTTCATTGAGAGAATTCAAAACGCAGGAAGAAAATACGATGGAGGAATTATTTGTATTGGAATGATATTTCTTCCCAGAGATGATTATAATGCGCAGGAAAAATGCAAAACTCTAATAGAAAAAGAATTGTTAAGTAAAAATTATAAGATTTACAGATGGAGGCAAGTTCCAGTTAATACAAATGTTTTGGGACTGAAAGCTGAAAACACTCGTCCAGAAATAATACAGTTGATATTTACTCCTAAAAATGAGTTTAAAAACACAGATGATTTAGAAAGAGATTTGTTTGTTATAAGAAAATCAATCAGAAAACGGAGTACTGCTGAAAAAATAAAAGATTTTTATATTTGTTCTTTAAGCTCTAGATCGATCATATACAAAGGAATGTTTTTGGCCGAAACTCTATCTGAATTTTATCCAGATTTAATGGATAAAAGATTTATTTCTAGGTTTGCCATCTTTCATCAGAGGTACTCCACAAATACTTTTCCTAGCTGGGAATTAGCTCAACCATTCAGAACATTGGCTCACAATGGTGAAATTAACACCTTAAAAGGTAATGTTAATTGGATGAGAATTCACGAGCAACACATGGTTAGTAAATTTTTTAGTGATAGAGACTTAGAGTGTTTAAGGCCTGTAATAACTCCGGGTAATTCAGATTCTGCAGCTTTAGATAATGTTTTTGAATTATTAGTAAGATCTGGAAAGTCAGCCTCTCTAGCAAAGCTTATGCTTATACCTGACGCCTGGTCCAAGAGAAGAAAAACTATTACTAAAGCTTATCAACAACTATTTAACTTTCTAAATAGTACTATAGAACCTTGGGATGGTCCCGCCGCAATTGCCGCCACAGATGGAAAATTGATTATTGCTGCTGAAGACAGAAACGGGTTAAGACCGTTAAGATATACACTTACTTCTGATAAGCTTTTATTTGCAGGTTCCGAAACAGGAATGGTTGAAATACCAGATGACAAAGTAATTTTTAAAGGAAGATTGGGACCTGGGCAAATAATTGCAGTCGATCTAGAAAAAGGAAAATTCTATGATAACAAAAGTATCAAGAATTTAATATCAAAGGACTATAAAAAATATAATAAACAAATAATAGATCTTGATAAGAAATTTAATGTTACAAATGAAATATTTAACTATTCTGGAAATGATTTAAGAAAGAGACAGTATGTTTCTGGAATGAGTATCGAAGATACAGAGTTAATTTTACAGCCAATGATAGAAGCTTCCAAGGAAGCAGTGGGATCTATGGGAGATGATACGCCTACCGCGGTTCTATCAAAAAATTATAGACCAGTTTCTCATTTTTTTAGACAAAACTTTAGTCAAGTAACTAATCCGCCCATTGATTCGTTAAGAGAAAATGAAGTTATGAGTCTCAAAACACGTTTTGGAAGTTTAGGAAATATACTGGATTTTGAAAATTTAACTCACGAAAATATATATGTTTTAGAAAGTCCAATTTTGTCCAATTCACAGTTTAATAAATTTTTAGACTTTTTTAAAGACAGTACAAAAGTTATTGATTGTACTTTTGGTATTCACGATAGTTTAAAAAATAGAATAGAAGAAATATGCCTAGAAGCATTAACAGCTGTTAGAGAAGGTGCCAAGCATTTAGTTTTAAGTGATAAAAATATTTCTGAGACACGCATTGCAGTTTCTATTATTCTTGCAATAGGAGCGGTTCATTCTAGATTAATTAAATCAAAAATTAGAGGTTTTACTTCAATTAACGTTCAAACCTCGGAAGCTCTGGATACCCACTCTTTTGCTGTGATGTTGGGAGTTGGGGCTAGTACCATTAATCCATATTTAGCTATAGATACTATTAATCATAGATGGCAAAAAAAACTTTTTGGAAATTTAGGATATAGAGAATGTGTTAACCGATATATCAAAGTAATAGACAAAGGTTTATTAAAAATTATGTCCAAAATGGGTATTTCTGTTTTAAGCGCCTACAGGGGAGGATGTAATTTTGAGACAGTCGGATTAAGCAGATCGGTTGTTTCTGAATTTTTTCCTGGAACCATATCTAGAATATCGGGAATAGGACTTTTTGGAATCGAGAAAAAACTAAAAGAGCTGCACAAAAAAGCTTTCCATCAAAACGTCTCTATTTTGCCTGTCGGTGGAATTTATAGATATAGAAAAAATGGAGAAACACATCAGTACAAAGGTAAATTAATTCATTTGTTACAGCATGCTGTGACTAGCAATTCTTACGAAGCTTATAAAAAATATGCAAAAAAAATTTATGACCTTCCTCCAATAAGTTTAAGAGATCTTTTAGATTTTAAAAAGATAAGAAAACCAATAAATTTAGAACAAGTCGAATCAGCTGATTCTTTAAAAAAAAGATTTGGAAGCGGAAGCATGTCTCATGGAGCTTTATCATCAGAAGCTCACGAAACTTTAGCAGTAGCAATGAATAGAATTGGAGCCGCTTCATGTAGCGGCGAAGGAGGAGAAGATCCTAAAAGATTTATTAAAATGAAAAATGGAGATAGTGCAAATTCTAAAGTTAAACAAGTAGCTTCAGCGAGGTTTGGTGTAACAATCGAATATCTAAATAATTGTAAAGAAATAGAAATAAAAATTGCTCAGGGAGCAAAACCAGGTGAAGGGGGACAGTTGCCTGGCTTTAAGGTTTCAAAAGAAATAGCAAAGCTTAGATATTCTACACCAGGTGTTACTCTTATTTCTCCACCACCTCACCACGATATTTATTCCATAGAGGATTTGGCGCAGCTAATTTATGATCTTAAACAATCAAATCCAGAAGCAAGAGTCGGTGTTAAACTTGTTGCGGCAACTGGTGTGGGAACCATAGCCTCAGGAGTTGCAAAAGCTAAGGCAGACGTGATTCTTATTTCAGGACATTCTGGAGGTACAGGAGCAAGTCCTCAAACAAGTATTAAATATGTGGGCGTCCCTTGGGAAATGGGAGTTACAGAAGCAAATCAAATTTTGACGTTGAATGGGTTGAGACACAAAGTCACTTTGAGAACTGATGGAGGAATAAAAACTGGTAGAGATGTTGTTATTGCAGCTATGATGGGAGCAGAAGAGTTTGGAATTGGAACCACTTCTTTAGTTGCAATGGGATGTATAATGGTTCGTCAATGTCATTCTAATACATGTCCGGTAGGGGTCTGCACTCAAGATGAAGCATTAAGGAAAAAGTTTACAGGAACTCCTGAAAAAGTTGTAAATTTATTTACATTTATAGCCGAAGAAGTTAGAGAAATATTATCACAATTAGGATTTAGCTCATTAAATCAAATAATAGGAAGAACTGATCTCTTAAAACAAGTAAGCAGAGGTTCAGCAGATCTAGATGATTTAGATTTAAGTCCATTATTGATCCAAGCTGACCCTGGAGAAAACAAAAGGTATTGTGAAGGAAATTTTATAAATGAGGTGCCTCCAACTTTAGATGAAAAAATCTATAAAGATATAAAAGACTTAATTAATAAAAATCAAAAAATAGAAGTGAATTATGAAATAAAAAACACGCATAGAGCTGTAGGAACTCGTTTATCACACTATATTTTTAAACATAAGAACAAAGACACAAATATCAGAGTTAATCTGGTGGGCTCCGCAGGTCAGTCATTAGGGGCATTTGGAATTAAAGGGTTAAAAGTTTGTTTAACAGGTGATGCCAACGACTATGTAGGGAAAGGTCTTTCCGGTTCAACAATTGTTGTTAAACCTCCAAAAAAAAGTAATTTGATTAGCAATGAAAATGCGATTATAGGAAACACTGTGCTTTATGGAGCCACATCAGGAAAATTATTTGCTTCCGGACAAGCTGGAGAAAGATTTGCTGTAAGAAACTCTGGAGCAGAGGCTGTAGTAGAAGGATGTGCTTCTAACGGATGTGAATATATGACAGGAGGAACAGTGGTTATACTGGGCAAAATAGGAGATAATTTTGGAGCCGGAATGACAGGAGGTATGGCTTTTGTTTATGATCCTAATTATGATTTTGAAAATTATATAAACTCAGAATCTGTAATTTGGCAAAAACCCGAAACTCAATATTGGAAAGATTGTCTAAAAAATTTAATCAAGGAGCATTTTTCTGAAACAGAATCTATTGTTTCAAAAAAAATAGTTGAAAATTTTGCTCAAGAGATAAAAAATTTTGCACAAATTTGTCCAAAAGAAATGTTAAATAAATTGGAAAATCCAATATCTTTTAAGAAAAAATTTTCAAAAGCAATCTAAAAAATATGAAAAAAAGATTTAAATTATTTTTTTTTGGTTTTGGGCAAGTTGCAAAATATTTTGTAAATAAATTAATTCAAGAAAAATATAACTTTGATTTAGCTACCACAAATACAAAAAAAACAGAAAATAAAATATTTAATAAAATTAATTTTAAATCATATTATTTTTTTAATAATAAATTTGATCCAAATTTGTTAAATGAACTAAACAATTCTAATAAAATTTTGATTTCAATTCCTCCAAGAGAAGGTCACGATATAGTTTTAAAAACATTTCATGAAGCATTTAAAGAATCCAAATTTGATTGGATTACTTATTTATCCGCAACTAGTATTTACGGAAACACAAATGGTGAATGGGTAGATGAAAACAACAATCCAAACCCGACTTCTTCTAGGGGAATATCAAGATTAAATGCAGAGAAAGCTTGGTTAGAATATTTTAAAAATTATAAAATACCTCTTCAAATATTTAGATTAGCTGGAATTTATTCTAATGAAAATAATGTATTACAAAGACTCAAAGCAGGAACTCAAAATATAGTAGAAAAAAAAAATCATTATTTTTCAAGAATACACGTCGAAGATATTGCGGAGATTCTTTTTGCCTCACTTCAAAAATTTAGTTCTGGAGAAATATTTAATATTTCAGATGATTATCCAAGCTCTAATGTTGAATTAGTGAAATATGCTGCTAGCTTAATCAATATGCAAATTCCCAAAAGTATTAGCGTAGATCAAATACAAAGCGAAATGTTAAAAGATTTTTATAAGGATTCAAAAAGAGTTAAAAATCACAAAATGAAAAATTTTTTTGGATATAATTTAAAATACCCAACTTTTAAAGAAGGTTTAAAATTTATTAAAAATCATATGATTTAATTCGTTGCATATTTTTTTTAAGTCACTTTTTTTGGACAGGCTATGATTGCCATTTTTTACAATTATTAATTTTCTTTTTGAATTTTTACAAATTTTAAATATTTTTTTTGAAAAACTTATAGGAACAATTTCGTCTTTGAGTCCGTGGAATAATGTTATAAATATTTTCAGATTAATTCTATTATTTAAAACTTTATTTTTTCTTCCATCAAAAATCAATTGCTTGGTAATAGGATAAGTATGATCTCCAGCTTCCAAATTATAAATTTTATTTTTTATAATATTTTTTTTTATTTTTTTACTAAATTTTTTCCACATTAAATTTTCTAAAAACTCTGGAGCAGATGCAATTCCCATGAAACCAAAAATTCTTTTTTTAAAATTGGGAAATAAATTTAGAGCTATCCAGCTACCCATGCTTGATCCCACAAACAAAAGTTTGCCCTTTGTTTTTGCTTGAATTAGTTTTTTGGCATCATTTGTCCATTTTGAAATATTTCCACTAGTAAATTTTCCCGACGATCTTCCATGACCTGAATATTCAAATTTAAGGAAATTTATTTTTTTCTTTCTACAATATTTCAAAATGGCCTTGGGTTTTTTTCCAACCATGTCCGACATGAATCCATGAAAAAAAACAATTGTAATTAAGCTATTTTTATTTAAATAAAAGTACTTAATTTTGATCTTTTTAGTTTTTTCAAAATATTTAGATTTTTTGTATGACATTTTAATAATATAATAATTAATAATAATGGAAAAGAAAATTAAAGTTTTACAGGTAATTCCCAAACTTGGATATGGAGGAGCAGAAACAGGATGTTACGACTTAGCACACTACTTGCATGAGAATGATTGCAAATCATATATAGTAACAAGCGGGGGCGAGTTAACCAAGTATATAAAAAAAGATAAAGTTACTCTAATAAGATTACCAGTTCATTCAAAAAATCCAATTCTAATTTTTTTAAACTTTTTAATTATTTCAATTTTAATAATTTTTTTAAATATAACAATTGTTCATGCAAGAAGCCGAGCACCTGCGTGGTCATGCCTCTGGGCAACAAAAATTACAGGAAGAAAATTTATTACCACTTTTCATGGAACTTACAATTTTTCAAGTTTTATAAAAAAATTTTACAATTCATCTATGGTTAGATCAGATTTAGTAATTGCCGGATCGAATTTTATTTTTTCTCATATAAATGAAAATTATCCAGAATTTTTTTTAGATGATCGAAGAAAAATGCGTGTTATTTTTAGAGGAATCAATACAGAGTACTATGATTCAATGGCAGTTGATAATTTGAAAGTTATTTCTTTAAGAAGAAAGTGGAAATTAAAAGAAGAAGATAATATAATTCTTATGCCAGGCAGATTGACTACTTGGAAAGGTCAGGAAGTTTTTATTGAAGCTATAAACATTTTAAATTCTATAGAAATCGAAAAATCTTTTGTTGCGGTTATTCTGGGTAGCGACCAAGGGAGGAAAGTTTATTATAAAAAACTTCAATCATTAGTTGACAAGCACAGACTATCAAAAAAAATTATATTTGTTTCTTCTTGCGAAAATATGCCGGCAGCTTACAAACTTGCTAATGTTGTTGTGTCCGCATCTATTGAGCCAGAGGCTTTCGGTCGTGTTTCTGTAGAAGCTCAATCAATGAGAATTCCAATTATTGCTACTGACCTAGGAGGTTCTAAAGAAACAATAGTTAATGAAAAGACTGGTTTTTTGGTAAAAAGCAAAGATCCAAAGATTTTAGCAGAAAATTTAAAAAATGTTTTAAATTTAGATAATAATTTATTGCAATCAATTGGTTTAGAAGGTAGGAAAAATGTATTGACAAAATTTGATGTAGAAAAAATGTGTAAAGCAACTCTTGCGGAGTATAAAAAAATTTTAATTTAATACTTTAAATTATGCCACATATAACTTTACCTGATGGTAAAAAAATTAAATTTAACGAAAAAATAAACGGATTAGATCTTGCAAAACAAATAAGTAAATCACTTAGCAAAGATGCCTCAATAATGGAAGTGGACGGACAATTAAAAGATCTGTCTTATGAAATAGCTGAAGATTCAAAAGTTAGAATTATTACAGTTAAAGACAAAGAAGGTTTGGAAGTGCTTAGACATGATACCGCGCATATATTGGCAATGGCAGTTCAGGAGCTTTTTCCAAAAACACAGGTAACCATAGGTCCGGTTATTCAAGATGGATTTTATTATGATTTTTCAAGGAAAGAGCCTTTTACAGAAAGCGATCTTTTAAAAATAGAAAAAAAAATGGAAGAGATAGTCGATAGAGATGAAAAAACTTCAAGAGAAGTTTGGAAAAGAGATGATGCAATAAAACATTTTGAGAAAATTGGAGAAAAATATAAAGCTGAAATTATTAAAGATATTCCAAAAGAAGAAGAAGTTTCCATTTATTATCATGGTAAATGGCATGATTTATGTAGAGGGCCACATCTATCTTCTACTGGCAAAATAGGAAAAGCATTTAAACTTTTAAAGGTATCAGGCGCTTACTGGAGGGGTGATTCAAAAAATGAAATGTTGCAAAGAATCTACGGAACAAGTTGGTCAAATAAAAAACATTTAGAAGATTATCTTAGCCGATTAATAGAAGCTGAAAAAAGAGATCATCGTAAATTAGGGAAAGAAATGAATTTATTTCATTTCAGAGAGGAAAGTCCAGGAGCAGTTTTTTGGCATGACAAGGGGTGGAATTTATTTTTAAAATTAGTTGAATATATGAGACATAAACAGAAGAGAGCAGGATATAAAGAAATTAATACTCCCGAGATATTAGACAAATCACTTTGGGAGAAATCTGGTCACTGGGAAAAATTTAGAGAATTTATGTACACGACTGATACTCCAGATGAGAAAAATTTTGCAATAAAACCTATGAATTGTCCAGGATGTGTTCAGGTATTTAATCAAGGTTTAAAAAGCTATAGAGATCTTCCATTAAAATTTTCAGAATTTGGAAAAGTTCATAGATATGAACCTTCGGGGGCATTACATGGTTTGATGAGAGTACGCGCATTTACTCAAGACGATGCACATATATTTTGTACAGAAGATCAGATTACTGAGGAATGTATTAGCGTTACAAATTTAATTTTAGAAATTTATAGAGAATTAGGTTTCAAAGACATTTTGCTCAAATATTCCGATAGACCAGAGATACGAGTTGGTGATGACAAGGTTTGGGATAAGTCAGAGAAGGCACTTCTTAATGCAATCAAAGCTTCAAAAATAAAATATGAAATAAATAAAGGCGAAGGTGCTTTTTATGGACCAAAGATAGAGTATGTTTTAAAAGATGCAATCGGTCGCGATTGGCAATGTGGAACTCTTCAAGTAGATTTAAATTTACCTAGTAGGCTCGGAGCTTCTTATGTTGATCAGTCAGGATCAAAAAAGGTTCCAGTGATGCTGCATAGAGCTTTATTTGGTTCATTAGAAAGATTTATTGGAATATTAATTGAACATTACGCGGGCAAGTTGCCTTTATGGCTGTCACCTATACAAGCTGTAGTGCTTCCCATTTCAATTGAATTTAGTGATTATGCAAAAAAGGTGTTTAACGAATTAATAAAAGCAGGTATAAATTCAGAAGTGGATTTAAAAAATCAAAAGATAAACTTTAAAATACGAGAGCATTCCCTTGCCAAGATACCATTATTGTTGATTTGCGGACAAAAAGAAAAAAAAGATAATTCAATTACTATAAGAAGACTTGGTTCAGAAAAGCAAGAAACATTAAAAGTTAGCAAATTAATTTCTGAAATTTCAAAAAAAATTAACTTTCCTTCAAATCTAAACTAAGTGCCCTATCCAAAACAAAATTATTTTCAAAGAAGAACCAGATCATTTGGCCCAAGAGCCAATCATTATATTAAGGCCAGAGAAGTACAAGTAATTAGCAGTGAGGGAAAAAATTTGGGAGTTTTAAATACTAATGAGGCAATAAAAATTGCGAAAGAAGAAGGGTTGGATTTAATAGAAATTTCTGCAAATGCAAATCCCCCAGTTTGTAAGATTATTGATCGTGGAAAATATAAGTACGAACAGCAAAAAAAAACAAATAAAGCCAAAAAAAAACAACGGGTAATGAACTTAAAAGAGATTAAGTTAAGACCAGTTACAGAAATTCATGATTATAATTTTAAAATAAAAAATGCTCAAAAATTCTTAACTAAGGGGGATAAGGTAAAATTCACTGTGAAATTTAAAGGACGAGAAATGCAACATACTCAGATGGGAAGAGATTTGCTGAACAGAGTTCAAAACGATACAAAGGCAGTTGGAAAGTTAGAATTAAGCCCGAAATTTGAAGGCAGACAAATGATAATGATCATTCAGCCTCTTTAAATAGTATTAATTTTTCTCTTGTTAATCTATTTGTATATTTGTATAAGACTTAAAATTTTATGCCAAAACTTAAAACAAAAAGTTCAGCAAAGAAAAGATTTAGATTTACAGCTAAAGGCAAAATAAAAATGCCTCAAGCGAACAAAAGACATGGAATGATTAAACGGACTAATTCACAAATAAGAAAACAAAGAGGCACAACTATAATGTCAAAGCAAGATGCAAAAATTGTTAAATCATATATGCCTTATAGTGTGAGAGGTTAAAATGAGTAGAGTTAAAAGAGGGGTCACAAGCCACGCAAAACACAAAAAAGTTTTAAAAGCTGTTAAGGGACAGTTTGGAAGAAGAAAAAATACAATTAGGATTGCAAAACAGGCCATGGAAAAGGCTATGCAATATGCTTACAAACATCGAAGAACCAAAAAGAGAGAATTTAGATCATTATGGATTCAGCGAATCAATGCTGGAGTTAGAGCCGAAGGAATAACATATTCCAAGTTTATTCACGGCTTAAATAAGTCTGGCGTACAAATGGACAGAAAAGCCCTTGCAGATATCGCTTATCATCACCCCGAAGCCTTTAAAAAAATAGTAAAAAAAGTTCAATCCTCCCTTAACTAATTCTATTATCTTTAATAAAGTAGGGAATCGCTAAGAAAAATTTTATATGGAAAATTTAAATCAAATTACATCTGATATTTTAAACAAAATAAAAAATATTAAAGATCGCAATGCCTACGATTCAATCAAAACTGAAATTTTTGGGAAAAAAGGAATTATCACTGAACTTTTTAAAAAAATTGGAAGTTTGGATCAAGCTCAGAGAAAAGAATATGCTTCTAAACTTAACTCTTTAAAAAAACAGGCAACAGAAATTTTAGAACAAAAACTTACTGATTTTGATCAATCAGAAATAAATAAAAAACTTAAAAATGAAAAAATAGATGTAACTTTACCAGGGCGAGCTTACTTTGCGGGCAAGATTCATCCGGTTTCTCAAGTCATAGATGAAGTTACTTCTATTTTTTCGGAGATTGGTTTTTCCGTTGAAGAGGGGCCAGATGTGGAAAACGAGTATTATAATTTTTCTGCATTAAACACACCTGAGAATCATCCCGCAAGAGATATGCACGATACTTTTTATCTCGATCATTCTAAAGATTTACTTTTAAGAACACATACTTCACCAGTTCAAATTAGAACAATGCTAAAAAGCAAACCCCCATTTAAAATAATTGCTCCCGGCAGAACTTATAGACATGACAGTGACCAAACACACTCGCCAATGTTTCATCAATTAGAAGGTCTTCATATAGATAAAAATATTAATATGGGACACCTTAAAGGATGTTTGTATTATTTTGTAAAAAAATTTTTTGAAATTGAAAAAGTAAAAATTAGATTTAGACCTAGCCATTTTCCTTTTACCGAGCCTTCAGCAGAAGTAGATATTGGATATAAAATTGAAGATGGAAAAATTAAGATCGGCGAAGGTGACAAGTGGCTAGAAATTCTTGGTTGTGGAATGGTGCATCCTAATGTTTTAAAAAATGCAAAAGTAAATCCAAAACAATATCAAGGCTATGCATTCGGAGTAGGAATTGATCGATTGGCCATGTTGAAATATGGAATAAATGATCTAAGAGCTTTTTTTGAAAGTGATATTAGATGGTTAGAATTTTATGGATTTGATCCACTAGATGTTCCAACAAATTATAGAGGCTTAAGCAGATGATAACTTCTTTATCATGGTTAAAAAATCATATATCTACTAAAGCAAACTTAAAGCAGGTAGCAGATCGTCTGACAGAAATTGGATTAGAGGTAGAAAATATAAAATCATCAGATGCTAATTCAGATAATTTTATTATTGCTAAAATTGTAAAAGCCCAAAAACATCCTAATGCGGACAAACTAAAGCTTTGCGATGTTGATATAGGCTCTGGAAGTTTAGTTAAAGTTGTTTGTGGAGCTCAAAACGCTAGGGATGGATTATTTGTAGTCTATGCTTCTCCTGGTGCAGTTATACCAAAAACTAATATGAAATTAAAAATAGCAAAAATAAGAGGAATAGAATCTCACGGAATGCTCTGCTCTGGTTACGAACTTGATGAATCTTCACACAAAGAAGGAATTATTGAACTAAATAAAAAAGAAAAAAATATAGGTGACAAGTATTTTAAAAATGCTGGAGAAAAAACTTTGGATATTTCTATTACGCCAAATAGACCTGATTGCCTAGGAGTTCGAGGTATTGCTAGAGATTTAGCATCTTCTGGTTTAGGTCAGTTAAAAAAACAACTTCCTATAAAAATAAATCAAAAATTTAAAAATCCAATTAAAGTTTCAATTAAAAAAGAAAAGGAGCAAGGCTGTGGTATTTTTGGAAGTGTATATATCAAAAATGTTCAAAATAGAGAAAGCCCAGAATGGCTCAAAAAAAGAATTATATCTTTAGGTTTAAAACCGATATCGGCAATCGTTGATACCACAAATTATGTAATGTTTGATTTAAATCGACCTCTACACGCTTATGATGCGGATAAAATTAACCAAGAAATTATTGTGAGAAATTCAAAAAAAGGCGAGTCTTTTGAAGCTTTAGATAATAAAAAATATACACTTCAAAATAATATGTGCACAATAAGTGATAGATCGGGAGTTTTGGGTTTAGGTGGAATTATCGGAGGAACTAGATCGGGCACAGAATTATCGACAAAAAATATTTTGTTGGAGTCTGCATACTTTTTTCCATCACAGACTAGAAAAACTTCTAAAACACTAAGTATTGATACTGA
>Ga0208764_10001121_pt1 | contig 17487 bp, 29 predicted proteins | sample ETNtaG_18_FD_185762 | JGI IMG/M metagenome (GOLD analysis project Ga0208764, IMG submission 185762) | Marine microbial and viral communities from oxygen minimum zone, Eastern Pacific Ocean - ETNP201302SV91 (SPAdes) (version 2) | ecosystem: Environmental > Aquatic > Marine > Oceanic ... | reverse complement strand
AGTCTTATGCAAATTTGCACAATTTTGGTTTGAAGAATTAGATGTAGAGAATCATTTTGTAAAACCAAAATCTGACACAGAAATAATTGTGAAAAAAATGCAAATGTTACCAATTGAATGTGTGGTGAGAGGTTATTTTTATGGAAGTATTATTTCAAGATATGAGAAAGAAGAAATATCATTAGCAGATAATATTTCTCCTGATTTAGCTGAAAAATTACCAGAGCCAATTTTTGATCCTACAACAAAATCTACCCATGACATACCAGTAAATCGTGATGATGCCATCACAGGAAATCTAGTCACACCTGAGGAATTTGATTGGTTGTCACAGAAATCTATTGAAATTTATAATAAAATGGCCGGTATTGCAGATAATGCAGGTTTTATTCTTGCTGATTTGAAATTAGAATTTGGAAAATTAGGTGATAAAATCACTTTAGGTGATTCAATTGGTCCAGATGAGTATAGACTTTGGCGTAAAGATTTGTATCAAGTTGGAAAAATACAGGAAGCATATGATAAACAGCTATTACGTGACTGGCTAACTGTAAATGGATATCAAAAACAATTTGATGAAGCACGACAAGATGGTAAAGAGCCAACTGCACCATCAATCCCACCTGAAATTATAGATAAAATGACTCAGCGTTATGTCACTGCATATGAACGGACGACTGGTAAAACCCTTTAACTCGATTTGTAATACATAATACAACACTAGAAACGTAAGACGTGGTAATTCTTATCTAAATCAAATGGCATGTTGATCTAATGGGATTATTTGGTGGTCAAACCCACAAGAAAGAGAAAGAGAAGAAATTTTGGTTTATTACTGTAAAGAATAATGATGTGGTAAACAATCTAAAACAAGAACCAATCTTTGAAGATAAAAAACAGGCAGAACAACATCTCACACTATTACAAAATGGGTGTCAATATGAGGGCAAATTGGTAATGTCTTCCATGAAATTTGACGATGAATCCATCAAACGGTATCAAGAACAAGGCTTTAGATTTGTTTTCAAGTCATTATAGTGCACTTTTATTCACTCCAACTCGATTTTCCATTTGTATTGAATTCTAATATTCATATTTTAGATGATATTCAACGTGATTGATGGCACATTTACCCAAATCTCCAGAAATTTTGAGAATTCTATATTTTTTAGAGTGCTATTATTAAATTAGTAGTGCTACTATATTATATGATTATACTACCAAATAATTAGTAGTATAAAAAAATTAATGCTTTTGGACAAAAAAATATGATATTGTGAACTTTTAGCTTGGATCTTCAGATGTTATTACATGTCAACATTACTGGAAAAACCAATATCAGTAAATCGAATACTTGTAACTAGCCTTGATCATGCAAAAGCAATAGAAGACCCTGCCAGGGCAAAGATTGTACAAATGCTGTATAACAAAAATCTCAATGCTGAACAAATTACTTCACAATTAAAAAAAGAAGGTCATAAAAAAGCACTTACTACAACCAGGCATCACTTAGACATTTTGAAAGAATCAGGTCTAATTGAAATTGTCAAAATTGAAGAAAGTAGAGGTGCAATTACAAAATTTTATGGCACATCAACAAAATTACTAGATTATGAAACTCCAAAAGATTTTGATCAAAAATACTCCGGTTTGATAAAATCTACATCAACCAAATTAGAAAAGATTGTAAATACAATGTCTAAAAAAACTGGAAAGCCTGTAAAATCTAGTACTAAACGTGAATTTAATCAGTATTTGATGATGGAAATAGTTAATCGTGCTATGACCAATGTTTTAGAAGGAAAACCCTAAGACACTTCTATAATCATACTTCCTTTTGTTTTTGAGTTCTGAAGTATTTTCACAAAATCTCTTGGAATGTCACTTGATGCTTTATCACAGTTTATTGCTATTGTTCTAGAACATGTGAATGCACTTTTCCGTAAAACAATGTCTTTTGTATGTTTGAGAGACAATTTTTTGGAACCATTTCCTTGAATTGTGAATTTCTTACCACCTGCTCTTATTGAAAACGTAATCTTCGTCTTTGGATTTTGAATCTTTTTTTTCATTTTTTCAGGTAAATCCACACATGAAATATTTGCAGATACACCTACAATACAATCTCCATTTGATGTCAATTCTTCATCTTTTGTAATTTCTATCGTTTTTTGGTGAAGTGAAAGAACATTCTCGTGACCATGAAACGGTATCTCAATTTTCATAAATTTCTTAAATAAAGGAGAAATAAATATCAGATTTTCTTTTGTTAAACATGGATTCAAAGGCCGAAAAACTACTAAATGGAAAGAATTTGGTGTTTTTGGCTACAACAATGGCTGATGGTTCACCGCAAGTCACCCCTGTTTGGGGCAATTTTGAGGATTCACATGTTTTGATAAATACAGCTGAAGGCAGATTAAAGCACAAAAACATTCTCCGTGATCCTCGTGTTGCAGTTTCTATTGTTGACTCGAAAAACCCCCTTGATATGACCTCGATTAGAGGAAAAGTTGTTAAAATCATTCCTGATTATGACTATAAACATGCTGATTTTCTTACAAAAAAATACTTAGGTAGAGAAAGATACCCATTCAAACGTCCCGATGAAAAACGAATTATTTTGAAAATTAAGCCTGAAAAAATATTTGTTCTTCCTCACTTATCTATGAGTGACGACTAACAATAAACAATGTTTCTAAACTCGAATTTAGAAATATTTAAAATCAAACAAGGGTGAACATCACACTCCTTAAACGGAATTCATGCATATCAAGTATGTGAAACCGGAAAGAGATGAGAATGGTTTTTTTCAAGTGATAAACAAAAAACATTCCAAAGTTTTGGTATCCATTAATCATTACTGTGATATTTTCATTGAGATTAGTTTTCATTATTTGTTGTTAAATGATGAAAAATGGGGGGTATGTCAATTTACGAATAAAACATAGTAGACCTCATTATTTTTGGATCATTTAATAGGCAATGGGGCTGTTTTGACATTTGGTTACAATATTTACGAACAAACGTTAAACCCCCCCTGGTTTTGGTGATTTTTGAAAAAATGACCCATTCGTAAAAAATAGTCTATGAATAGGGGGTTTAGCTTTTAGTAGTAAACATGAAAATTGATGTCAAAATGCCTTGATCAAAAATCGATTTGTTTTTTCACTCATTTCAACAATTTCTTGTAATGTTTTGATAAAAAATGGCTGGTTAAGGTGTTCTGGCTTATCTAAAATAATGTAAATCCCCAGCATTTTTTTCCCATTTTCATCTAGAAATTTATGAACTGCTTTAATTGAGTAACAAAAATCTGCCATTTTATTTTTTATTTTTTCTTGTTCATCTTCGTTCAATTCTAAAAATCTACGAATTAATTTATGATGGAATGATAGTTTAACACCAATAACTAGGATGTTTTCTTGGCCATTTGGTTCAAAAACTTCAATGTTATTACCAAGTCCATCACCATTCTTGATCAGAATTTTGAAAACTGTGTCATCTGATTTTGATTCTACGTATGGATAATTTTCATGTGTTAACCATCTTTCAACACCATCTCTTAGTTTAGACATGATCAGAGAAATTCTTCATAATATAATATGTTTAGCCTGCTTAGATTACTAATATTTCTAAATTCGAGTTTAGAAACATTTATGCATTTACGTTGTAACCTTGTTCAAAACCTATACCTGCAGCAACTAGTGCAACATTGGCGATTATGTTAATCGCTGTAAGAATCAGTCCCAAGTACAAACATTTTTTTGCTTTTTGAGGATCGTCACGTCTCAACGCATAGTATCCAATAATACCACCAATCATTCCAAATAATACTGGCACGATATACCACCAACCACTTCTCTTTTTTTCTGGATACATAATGAAAATAAAATTTAATCTCTAATTACTTTTTGCAAGTTTCTTTCTAGTCTGATTAATTTCAATTTCTACGGTTTCTAATGGCTCATCTACAACATTACGTTTAATTGAAAACATTTTTGGTTTTTCAAAGTCTTCAGTACAATCAGGGCAAGCATAAACCAAAACTCGATGCTCATTTGGTGCCTTTGGATTTGATAGTCGTGGATAATATACTAATCTAGCACTACAATCAACACAATATCTATTGGCTCTTCTGGTTCTGGCCAATGTAACACTCCTGCATATCTTCTATTATAGATCTAATATTAGATCGCAATGGTCTAACGATCTAAACCAAATGCACACAAAAGTTCATCTTTTCATTTTGAAGAATAGAAAGCGCCGCCCATCAGACTTGAACTGATGACCAATCGATTAACAGTCGAACGCTCTACCACGCTGAGCTAGGGCGGCACTAGATTTTTTCTAGTAATTTACGATTTAATTCTTCCGAAATCAGTTATTATTGAATTTTGAAAAAAAGTCAATAATTTCAGCAGTATAAGATTCTACAATATCAACGATCTCCATATGTTCATCTGGGGTAGGCTCTCTTTTATGATAAATTTGAAATGCACTTAATGCAGATCCTACCATTTCACCTACAAAAAATCCACACAAAAAATCCCCAGTGTTTTCGCATTTCCAGACATCATTTATTCTAGGTGATGCACCGGCGTTTTTGTATAATTCTAATGTTTCAGTAACAAGTTTTTGAGTTTGTTTTTTAAATTCAGAATCTAGCGTCAATTAAATCAATATTTTAAATATAATTATTTTTCAATACCTTTCTTCTTTTCGAATTTGTATATTCCATCTAAAAATACACGATGATCTTTATTTTTTACTCTTGAGTTATTTTCAATTTCAGCAGCTGTCTGTGAAACATCTGTAAGTACATGACCAGTGATTATAACATCATCACCTTTTGGTACTACTTTTGTATCACCCCAGATTTTGGTAACTCTTGGGGCACGTTCACCTTGAAAATTTTCAATCAAAACTTGCTTTCCATCTATCTTAACATTAATTGGGAAGTGTGAGAAAACAACTTTCATTTTTATTGTATAACCATTAATCACACCTTCAAGTAAATTCCTAATAATAGAGCGTGCGGTATTCATAATTGCATAATTAGCATTTCTTGTACCTTGTGCTTTTAACAAAACCATGTTATCATTAATTTCTATATCTACAGGAATCTTTTTAAAATTTTTATATGTTTTTCCAAGTGGACCTTCAACAGTTAACATAGATGGTTTAAAAGACACTTTCACATTTTCAGGAATTTCAACAGAAGTTGAAAATTTTTCTAGTTGTTTAGTAGACATAGCCTATCAAGAATCCCCCCAAACCTTTGTTTGCAGCTTCATGGTGTGACATAACACCTTGATTTGTTGTAACCAATAACATCCCTCTACTATATGATGGAAGGTATTGTTGTTCCCAACTTGAATATTCATCTTTCTTTACTTTGAATCGTGGTGTAATAGAACCACATTTTGATATCTTTGCTAACAATTCAATTTTAAATTTTCCACCACGTTTATCATCGATATGTTCAAAATCCTTGATGTACCCATCTTTTTTTAGAGTGTTCAATACACTCACACCCAATTTTGATGTAGGAAGAATGGTACATTCTGATTTACGTCTGGATTCAGTGTTATCTATAGTCACGAATAAATTTGCTAAAACATTTGTCGCCGGCATCTCTATCACCTTAATTTTTTAAATCCCAAGGAATTGGCAACCTCTCTAAAGCATTGTCTGCATAAATGTAAATCATATTTTTGAATACATGAAGTATAACAGCCACAAATCTTACACCATCTAGAACCTCTACCAAATTTCTTTTCATTCCTTTCTGTAAAACCAGTACCACGGTTACCATACGATCTATCTTTTGCCATTAAGAAACAACAACTCCAAATTCTTTTGTTAGATATGTTTTTGCTTCTGCCGGTGTGATTTTATGTGTTAAACCAACACTAGCTTTGTGTTTACTTCGAATTCTAATATTATAACCAGGGCGTGTTAATCTAACACTTACATCCAATCCTAAGATTCCAATTTTTGGATCATATTTTATTCCGGGAATATCAATATGTTCTAAAATCCCAAACGATATGTTTCCCATCCTGTCAATAGATCTTCCATTTACAGTGTTTCCTTTTGCCTCAAAAAGTTTTTTCAATAACATCTTAGCATCTTCACCTCTTACTGTGACTGCTGCACCAATAGGCTCACCTTTTCGAACACCCCAATCTCTATGTGCTTTTTTTGCAGAACGATTGCATGACTTTTTACCTGAAATTTGGTCTAATGCTTTTTTGGCAGTTTCTATCGCGTCGCCAGATTTACCAACTCCCATATTCAACACAACTTTTTCTAAATTAATTGCCCTCATAATGCTTTGAGTTTCTTGTGTCATCTAATCACTCAATTCCTACCACTGGCTTATCTTTTCCAACTGGCATTATTAGGTTTGCTTGAATTTCAATTTGCCTATCTTCTAGTTTGATATCAACTCGCTTAGGAAGAATAAAGGTGCCTTCTTTAATTTCATTAACAGTTCCTATTTTACCTGCATTAACCCCCCTTGTAATTAAGGCACGTACACCTTTTTCTAATTTAATAACATCCAAAATCTTTTGTTCTGGAATTTGTAAAACACATACATCACCAACACTAATTTTTGTGTCATCAATTAATGATCTACCATCATGGAATCCAATTTGTGTTTTGCCATTTTTAATAGTAGTTTTAGATTTTACTTGAACTAATTTTTTTGATTTTTCTGCACTATCAATTATAATTGGTTTTAACAACGTGCCATTTTTTGGGACTAATCTATAAATCTCATTCAAACCATCTAATTCTATAACATCCATCAAGCCAATTCCATGATGAAGTGATTTTCTTTTTATTCCATCTACTGTAACTTTTCCACCATATATTGCAAATTTTGCCTCTCTTATGGTATTCACAATTTTTAGTGTGTCACGTAAAAACACTGCTGATGGTATTGATGAATTTCTTCCATGTGAGCCAGGTTTTACAGTTACAACAAATCGTTTATCTTTTCTAGTAATTCCCCAAAATAATGGAGCCATTTGGCGTTTTAGTTTTTTACTACCAGCTATCTTTACCAATTATTTTTCCTCCACATTCTTTTTTTCAATTTTAGATTTTCTATTTGCTGATACTGATTTATTTCCTTCTTTTTTGGTAGATGTGTTTTCTTTTTCTGGTTTTGATGGCGTTTTTGCATTTTCTGGTCTTGCTGATCTAACATTTTTTCCTTCTAGTTTATTTATTCGCCATTTATCATCTGTATTCAATGCAGTGACCTCAATGTTACTAGTATGAATGAATACATCATACTTTTCACCTTTCAATTTTTCTTTTTTTACACCTTCAATTGTTAAACCATTATTAGCAGAAGAAACTTTGGTGACTTTTCCATCAACACCAGTAAATTCACCACGAATAACTTTGACAGAATCTCCCTCTACCACACGTACGCTTCTCTTACCATATTTTTTCCTTAAACTTTCTGAAAGAAGACTTGATAGTTGTGCACTAGCAGTTTTCATCGTTGCATAGTAGATTTGTTTATTTCTCATTTTAGTTGGTTTCATTTTATACCACCATTGATGCCAAGTTTGCTACCCGTGGCCATTTTTCAGTTGCTTCTGATGCAACTGGTCCTTTTATGTCAGTTCCTTTTACTTCCCCCTCAGGCGTGATTAATACACCAGCATTATCTTCAAATTGAACTCTTACACCATTAATTCTGTTTATTGCATATTTTTGTCTGATTATTACTGCACCAAATATCTGTTTTTTTAATTCAGCGGGTCCTTTTTTAACAACAACATTACAAAAATCACCTACTGCTGCTGCCGGTAATCGTGATACTCTGGTTTTATGACCATGTACATTTACTACTTCTAGAATTTTTGCACCTGTGTTATCAGCACATACTATCCGTGCACCAACTGGGATTGATCTTGTTACATATAATCTGAAATCTACTACGTTTTTACCGCCTTTACTTCGAGCTCCACCCATTACTCTTTAACCTCCACTACTACAAACGATACTGATTTAGCTAAAGGTCTACATTCAGCAGCAATCACAATATCACCTTCATTAATTTCCAAATTACTTGGAACGTGTGCATGTATGCTGTTTTTACTTCTTCCATATCGTTTGAATTTACTAAAGTACACAGGGGATTCTTTTTGAATAACAACCGTATTTTTTGCCTTACTCTTTACAACTTTCCCCTCAAATAATTTTCCACGTACTGAAAGCGTTCCATTGAATGGATTTTTCTTGTCAGTTTTATCAGGTTCTTGTTTTGGTGACTTTACTTTGATGCCAATATTTCTGGTCATACTAAAACCTCCAATCGTTCATGTGAACGATTATGTAATTTTGTACCAGCGATGGTATCTGTATCGTTATGGCTAGAAATTTTAAATGTGCATATTTTTTTAGGTATCAATTTTTCACCAAATTTAGTATCTAATTTTAACATGTGTTTAGTCTCATCAATGATCACTCCAGATATATCTATTAATTCAGAATTTACTGACTCAGTGACACGTGCATGCATTCCAATTAGTTCTAGTATTGAGTTTTTCATTTGCGATCCTTCTCATTTAGTATAGTTAATAGTCTTGCAATGTTTCTCTTTGTTAGTTTAATTTTTCCAGATTCTTTTCGTAATGTTCCTTTAGCATTTTCAACTTCTAATTTTGATAGTTCAGTTCGCATCTGTTCAACCCTATCTTTTAGATCCCCTTCATTCATTTCCCGAATAGCTTTACATCTCAATTTGCTCATTATTTTAATTCCTCCTCTGCCTCTTCCATACTATCAATTTTTTTTATTTTTTCTTCCTCAATTTTAATTAACTCTGATTCAGTTTCTGCTTCTACCGCCAACTTGTCTGCTTCCTGTTTAGTTTTATTATCTGCTTCTAATTGTTGTGGAGTTTTTCCTTTAAACTCAAATTCAGGAATGAGTTTTTCTTTTTGGGCTATTCTAATTCTAATCCCAATTAATCCCATAGGCGTTTCCACATGAACAATGTCTTCTGAAACAATAACATCTGCATGATGTCCAGCTCTTGGTAAGATACCTGCCACATGTTTTTCAAATGCTGATCTATCACCACGTAATTTTCCAGATATTGTTATCTGTGTACCCATTGCACCATTTTCCATAATTTGTTGCATGGTCCACATAGTTGCACGTCTAAAAGCAGTTCCTCTTTCAAGATGTGATGCCATTCTATTACACATAACTCTAGGAGAAAGCTCTGGCTTTTTGATTTCTTCAACAGATATCTGTGGATTTTTTAACCCAAATTCACTTTCTAGTTTCTCTGTAAGCTCTCTAATACCAGTTCCTTTTCTACCAATAACTATTCCTGGACGTGTAACATACAGTACAACTCGTGTACCGGTAGGCGTTTTAGATACTTCAACTTTTGAAAATCCAGATTCTTTGATTTTGACTTTTAGATAATTATTCAGTAACATCATGTTATAGTTATCTTTGATTACATTTTTTACTGAAGACATGACTAAACCTCCTGAGCAACTATTTCAAAATGTGTTAAAACATCATTTTTGGCTGTTGCACGACCCTGCGCTCTTGGAATAATTCTTTCAACTATTACGCCTTTTTGTGACGTCGCATTAATAATTTTTAATCTATCCATGTCCATTCCTTTGTACTCTGCATTTGATTCTAGATTATCTAGTAATTTTAAAACCTCTGTCACTGCTTTTTCAGGATATCTTCCTGACATAACACCAGGATCGGTTCTATGACCAACTTGATTTTTGAATCTTTTGAATGGAATACATCTTTTATGTTCAATTACACTTTGAAGATAGTCTCTTGCTTTTTCAATGTTCAATCCCTTAATGGCGGTTGCAATCTCCCTTGCATGTTTATGGGATATTTTTTTCTCTCTCATGGATGCCCTAACATGTCTAGTTGAATCATAATTTTGAAATGCATAGTTGTATCTTCCCATTTTGATCACTTCAGTGGTACATACAAGCTAGATCTTGATGCACCAACTCCAGGTGCACCGTGACTAACTCTTTTGTTTGTTATTACATATTCACCAATATAATGTCCTATCATTTCAGGAGAGAATGTTATTGGGGTGAATTCTTTACCGGAATAGACGTTTACAGTCACTCCAATCATGTATGGTAAAATTATAATATCTCGTTGATGTGTTTTTATCTGATTTTTATTCTTTCCTTGTTTTGCCAACTTTATTTCTGCAATTAACTTCTTTTTATTATCTGAAAGACCTCGTTTTAATGAACGACGTTGTCTGGAATTAAGAGTTGCAAATAATTCATCATTAGATATAGCTTCTAACTCCCCAGTGGTCTTCCCTTTGTAATTAAATTCTTTTACCATTTTTGCTCACCGTTTGTATAAATCATGAATTTTTGTGTCAATTTATAGCATTCCTATTTTGGTAGCCAGATTTCTAGCTTTATCAGTAGATTCGAACTTCACAAATGCTTTTTTACCATAAATTGTTCTCGCAGTTTCGACATTTATTGTATTTTCATTATAAAGTGTTTTTACAGCTTCTTGGATCATTGGTTTAGACGCTTCTTTTGTCACCAAGAAACATATTTTCTGTTCATTTTCAACCATTGCAAATGTTTTTTCTGTGATATATGGTCGAATGATAATTGCAGTTGCCTCTTCTACATTCATTGTAGTGTCACCATTAGTTCTAAATGATTTGATTTCATCTGAGAAATTTCCTCAATTGCTTTTTTAGAAAATATAGTTAATCTGATTAAAGTACCTCCAGGAGCTAGATTCAAAACACTGAGATCCTTTGCCGAACATGCATCCACACCTGGTATACCTGAGCATGCCTTTGAGATTTTTTCAGAGTTGGACACAACAAAAAGCGCACTCTTACCAATCTTTGATGTACGCCCACGCAAAGCAACTTTACCAGTACGCTTTTTTCTATTGGCAAGTCTTTTTACGTCTTGAGTTATGTTAAGATTATCTATCACACTAACCATTTTACTAGTGTTTGTAATGTTTTCAATTTCATCTTCCACAATTATTGGAAATGATGATATGCCTTCTATTTTATGTCCTCGTGATTGAATTAATTCTTTTGATGCCGTAGCTGCAATTGCTGAGCAAAGCGCCAATTTGTTTTCTTTTTTGTTAATTTTTTTATAAATTACTTTATTTGCATAAGGACGATGTGCTTGTCTTCCACCTCTTGTACCAGCAACCTCACCAGCTTGTCCTTGTCTTCCACCACCACCGCCTTTCATTCTAGCTATTCTAGAAATACCCCTACCAGTTGGTGGATCATTTGAATCAGCTACCACATCTTGACCAGCTGTTGGATGTGTTGCATGTTTTTGGAACCCATGTGATTCTAAATTGATATATGCCTTATGGATTAATTTAGAATTTAGTTTTGTATTAAACACAATCGGTAAATCAATTTGTTCAGACTTCTTACCATCTAATGTAATTAAATCAACTTTCATTAGATTACAACCTCCAAAACATTTGGCTTAACAATTTTTTTTGGCTCTTTTCGTATTTGTTTTCTTAATTTAATTAATCGTCTATATGTTCCAGGAACTGAACCTTTTACAATAATATAATCCCCATCAACATTTCCAAAGTGTTTGAATCCTCCATCAGGATTGATCACAAATTCTTCTTTGGTAGTATTACTCATCACCATTATTCTTTTATTATATTCAACTCTCTGATGAAAACCTGTTTGCCCAGCTCTGGGAACAGTATACATTACGTTTTGTGGAGATATAGGACCTAATGAACCAAGCTCTCTAACAGTCTTTCTTGATTTATGTTGTTTTCTTTTTGCACCCCATCGATAGATTACACCTTGCCACCCCTTACCTTTTGTAATTGCTGCAGTGTCAACATATGTTCCATTTTCAAAAACCTGATCAATTTTCACTTCTTTTCCAAGTAATTCTTTCACAAATGTGAATTGTTTTTGAATATCTCCACCCTTTACTCCAACTTCAAAAATATATGGTGTTTTTTGTTCTAATCCAACCAACCTCGGTGTGATTGTAACTATTGCATAGAGTTCCTTAATTTTTCCAAGTAATTTTTCGGCATCATCCAAATCACTATCTTCAGGTTTAATTTTGATTAATTTTTCAATATTTTTTGGTGCATCTTTTGTAAACACGTCAAATCTTGCATGTTTTCCATTTGAATCTTCACCATATCCTCTAATTCCTATAATAACTAACGGTGGTGTAACAATGACAGTTCCTATAGTTACAACCTGTTTACCATGATTTGGCACATGTTCACGGTCATCAACACTGACCAATTGAACACATCCAGCTTTAAACCCTGCATGTGCTAACAGTCGAGGTTCATCAGAGCTGATTCCTGGCCAAGCTCTAATTCTGGCTTCCATACTTTTAGCACGTACTCTAGGCGAATATGCTAAACTTCCTCTTCTAGGTTGACTATGTTTTCTGTGACCCATCGATATTCGAAAAAAGTCGTTAACCGTCTTATATACTAAATGGATTTTCTTAAGAAATATTGAATTTTTATCAAAATTAACTAAAAATTTGATAGTTCTTTTATCATTGAAAATATTGTAAAAGATCCAATTACAATTCCTGCCAATCCCAATAAAATTGCTAGAATTAGAAAATTTTTTCGATTTGTCATAGCAATACTGTATTTATTTTTAATTTATTTGTTAGAGTAACCAAACGTATTCAACACTGACAGACATCCTAAAACGGCTTCCTCTATTCTGACTGTTTGCGTTCCTTGATTTGGAAAAAAATTGATAGTTTTTGAATTTTGTAAATTACTTATTTTATTTCCAAGCATGTCATGTATACCTTTGTCTGTAGTACCAAAAACAACCAAAATTGGGTTATTTGATTTTCTTAATTCATCCATGTATTGTTGATTAACTTGCTTACCTTTTCTACTTGTTAATAATTTAATTCCATTCCAACCTGATAGAAGTGAAAATAAGTTTCCAGATTGCTTAACACTATAACTCCAATAACCAGAAATTTCATTTTTTGTGATTTCCTTCACTGAAAAATTTGGAAATGTATTTTTTATTTTAACGATTATTCTTTTACCAACATCATGTTTGCTGTGATAATTAATAATCTGACCAACTCCAATGTCAACACCTTTTTGACCCTTCACTCTAACAACAATAGCTTCCCTAATTTCATTTTTTTTAATTTCTTCAGGTTTTGACGTTCCAATCTGATTAGGTATTTTTAATGGTGGTAGAACACCAGCAAATTTTAGCAGGTTTGTTTTACCAAAGGTGTTTTTTCTAAAATATTGTGGTGTTTCTAAATATTTCAAAATTGTTGAGAATAATTTTGAATCGTTTTCGTTTTGTCTCCCATCACGGTATATTATTATCTCATTTATTCTAAATATTCCACATGATCTTGCAATAGATGATATTTTTCTGGTTTTATTCTCCAATGTTTTTTCATCAGATAGTGCTGAATCTGGAATTGCTATAGATAAGTTCATGTTAAAATTAATAACTACTTGATAAAAAATTTATTTTTGCTGTGGTGGGTATTTTGTTTTTGCCTGTTGAGACAGTTCTTTTATTTTAGCATCATCGACGAATTCAAATTCTTTTGTATCCAATTGTACCTGTGACATCTTGATATTACTAACATCATCATACTCCTCATTAGAATTTTGGATTGTAGATATTGCTAACATTGCGGCATCTTCAAGTGTTATATTTTCATTATAATTTTTTTCAAGAAACTCATTTGCAACATCAGCGTTGCCACCAATTGCAATTGCATTGTATAAAATGTAAGCACCACTAGGATCTGTCAGATATAATGCACTACCACTGGAATCAATCCCCCCAATTATCAAAGAGACGCCTATTGGTCTTGCACCACCATACTGTGTATATTGTTGACACTGATCTGCTAAATGTTTTGCAACAGTTTCAACTTCAACCGGCTCGTCATATACTAATTTATTACTTTGAGAAAAGAATCTAGCGTTATCAATCTGTACTCTTGCATCAGGAATGTATCCTGCTGCCGCCGCACCTACATGATAATCAATCTGGAAGAGTTTTTGTGGTGTATTTGAAATTTGTAATTTTTTAGTTTTTTCATCTACTGCTATAATCACACCATTCTTAGTTTTTATTCCCACTGCCAGAGCCCCTCGTCTTACAGTCTCAATTGCATATTCAACTTGGAATAATCTACCATCTGGTGAGAAAACAGTTATTGCTCTATCATATCCCTGCTGTGATTGCATCAATATGATACAAATTCGTTCGAATGGTTAATTTAACATTTGTGATACCATTATGTCATGGGTTTTAAAGAAAAAGTTGTGATTATACCACTTGCATTGTGTGCCATAGCAATTTTTGGCTTTGGGATCTATAACACAGCATGTAACCATTCTTTTTTTAGTTTCATTGGTTGCTAAAAATTATGATTTTGTTGAATCAAATTTAGCATGTTTATCTTATTACAGTATGAGAGATATATCTCATGCGAACAAAAATCACCATATCTAGTTTAGATGAGATAACAGATGATGATATAAAATTAATTCAAGCGTCATTTGATGAAATTCCTATAAAAGAGATTTTAATCGGATTAAAATTTGCAAAAAATAGATGGCGTGCTAAGGATGCAGGCATATTAAAAGTTGGACGAAAGAGTATAATTCAAAAAGAAGTTCATTCAGTAACTTCTGAACAAGCTGATTGGAGATTAAAACATTGGAAACTAATGATTGCTAATTATAGGAAAAGAGGATATAGCTATCCAACAATTTCAAGAATTAAGAAATTATTTGTAGAAATCAGTAAAAATAATTAAATCTGTTCTCTTTCTTGGAGTATACTATCTATTGTAGTTCCAGAAGGTGGATCTGGCATACTCTGTCTTGTATTTTCTGAAACAACTGATTGTGCTTCTTCAAGTATAGCAGTTGCATCTGAGTTCATTGCATCCATTTGACCTAATGACCCATCATGTGTTATTGATGATCCTGTAACAATATCGCCAAGCATAGTTGATAGATCTTGCATTGATTCTGAAACAGTGGGCATCATTCCTCCTAATGATGTACTTAGACCCTTAATGAGTGACATGCATGGGCTTAATGTGACCACAACATCTCCAAGTTCTGAGACAGTGTTTAATCTAATTTGAATTTGCTCCATTGACAATTTTGCATTACTGATCATTTTTTGGTGTTTTTTAATTTCAACCAATTCATTTGCATATACTTTAGCATAAGTTTCATTGTTTGCCTTTTTGGAACTAACAATTTTTTCAAAAATTGCTTTATTCTTTTGTTGTAATTTTGTATCAATTTCTGCTAATTTGGTAATTTGTAACTGAAGTTTTTTTTGTGCGGTGTCTAATCGATTTTTTAATGGCGCATCTGCTTTAACTCTGCCCATAAACGCCTGGGATAATTTTTCATTACTCTTCAATGCATTCCATTTATCGGAAAATGATACCATGTGAATTGTTTATAATTTAGCATTTTATAGCGGAACTAAAAAAAAATAATCCAATTGGATCAAATTTTATTACGTAGACACCAGTTCTAGTCGTAAATTAACCAAATGTGAATGTAAAAATTTCAAATTTTGGATCATTTACCTTGATGATCAATTCATGTGATTCTGTTACAATAGAGTCCACAATGTTGTATAATCGCGGTTCAATAATCATAACTTTACTATCTTGATTTACATCTATACCAGCTATATGCTTTGGTATATATTCACCATCTATGAAAATTTCTAATTCTGCATTATTTGATGCAACAATATTTACTTGTTTTGCATTATAGTTTAACATGATTAAACCGTTTTCTGATACAAGTTCCATACTATCTTTTGAGTTATTCCATTTTCCATCCAAGTAGAAATAATGTTGTTTTATTTCTAATGGAATGTTATATTCAACCACACTTTCCGGTTCGAATCCATTTTCGTTTCCAAGATTATTTCTGCCACTTGCAAACTTGTAGCCAAAATAAAGTTCCGGCGTTCTAAATGTAGAATGTTCAAATTCTTTTAATGTTGTTAGTTCAAAAGTATTTGTTTTAATATTAAGTGACTCTGAGCGTTCTTGTAATAATTGCTGAATAACTTTTTCAGTTTCTTTGTATGCTCCCTCTCCAATATGATCATACCTGATGTATCCATCATGATCAGCTATATACTTTCTTGGCCAATATTTGTTTTGAAATGCATTCCAAATTTCTTTTTCGTTGTCTAAAACTACTGGATAGTTAATGTCGAATTTTTCCATGGCTGCTAGTACATTATTTTTATTTTTTTCAAATTCAAATTCTGGAGTGTGTATTCCAACGATCACCAATCCTTCAGCTCCATATTTTTCATCCCATGCTGTGATGTATGGAAGGGTTCTAATACAATTAATGCAACTATATGTCCAAATATCATATAGTACGACTTTTCCTTCCAAAGTTTCAGCAAGTTCATTAGATTCTGTGTTAATGAATCCAGTTCCATCTAGTATACTTGGAACTTTTTGTAGTCTAGATTTATCCTCAATCTCTATGTTGTAGGTTGTATTACGTTTCATATCAATTTCATTATAAAAAATTGATATTGATATTATTCCAACTGTGATGATTATTCCACATATTATTGCAGTTTTTATTTCAGTTTTCATTTTATACATCGATTATTAGGTTATTCAGAAGTGGAAAACTTGCTATTATTGCTAATTGGTTAAAAAATACCAAAATACCTAGAATTATAATTAATGAGCCTAAAACTACTGTATAATATTTCAAATACCTACTGATTTTTTTAACAAAACTATTGGCCTGTGTAATGAATATGCCCATAATTATGAATGGAATGCCAATTCCAGCAGAATATGCTAATAGTAGATTAAACGCGTCTCCGGGCGTAGTTGCAGCAAGTGTGAGTATTGAACCTAAAATTGGACCTACACATGGTGTCCATCCTGCTGCAAATGCAAGACCAAAAATAAATGATAGTGGAAAACTCACACCTGTTCGTGAGGGGAATATCTTTTTTTCAAAATTTAGTTTTTGAATTTTGAAACTAGCTATCATAAAAAGACCAAAAGAGATTATGATTATACCGCCAACATAATTAAAACTAGAAATTAGTTCATTTGCAGATGATGTAAATAATGAATTTATTGTTACGCCCAATGCTGAGAAAACTACTGAGAATCCTAGAACAAAGAATACTGTGTTTAGGATCACATTAGTTTTATTTATAGAAATTGTTTGGAATTCTGTAGATTTTGTCAAATCAGAAATTGTTATTCCAGAAATATATGCCAAAAATGCTGGAATGATAGGTAGCATACATGGTGCAAAAAATGAACTAATCCCTGCTATAATTGCAAGAAAAATATTAATCTCTACCATATACTAGATTAGTTTCTCAATTAATAATATTATTTTCAT
>Ga0208764_10001119_pt1 | contig 17501 bp, 13 predicted proteins | sample ETNtaG_18_FD_185762 | JGI IMG/M metagenome (GOLD analysis project Ga0208764, IMG submission 185762) | Marine microbial and viral communities from oxygen minimum zone, Eastern Pacific Ocean - ETNP201302SV91 (SPAdes) (version 2) | ecosystem: Environmental > Aquatic > Marine > Oceanic ... | reverse complement strand
CAGATGATCAAGGGAGAACTTATTTAACGCAAAGTGCTTCAACTGGTGCGATAGGCATTAGTTTCACACAAGGTGATGCGGCTTCAGTCGCAACTCCTTATAGTGGTGACAAGAGTGCACTAAATAATTTTGCGTTTCCAAATTCTGTAATGGGTATGTATTTAACTCCAGCAGCTGGTGGGCCAAATGTTGCCCAAAATCCAGCTTATAACGCATTTTTTGCTAGGTTTGATGCCTCAAGTGCAACAGTGTCTCCTCTTGGACAATTTATTGGATCAGGTGGGTCATTCTTCATGTCATGGCTAGGATTTTCTGACTTTGTAGCCTACTCTGCAAGAGGTGGCGACGAAGCACAAGCTCCTAAACCAAATGCCACAGAATTAGGTACTTATTATCAGCAAGCTCTTGGAGCTATGCTTACTATGAACCCTGTTTGGAAAGGTGTTGTTGGAACTGTTCCTGATCTATTAGCTTTGCCGTATTTTCAGTTTATTGCTGCTACAGTGGCTAAGCCATCTGGAATTATTCCATTACACCCAGTAGATGATGCAGCAACAATTGGTTTGCTTCAGACTTTAGCTGCTGGATTCAATCAAACACTTGCTGGACTTTCTGGATTTGGTTATATAACCTCTACAGAAGCTGCGGCGAGACAACTTTCATGGTCTGGTGGAGCAAACGCAGCACTAATTAACGATGAATCTCTGACTGACTTAGGTCCATTATGGGATGCATTAGTTGCTGGTTCATTAATGGATGCTACTACTAGAGCACAATTAGAACCTTATAGGTTGGCAAGAATGGCTACAGATAATGATATTTTACCATTAGCTGCTCAGCAAGTTCTTGGCGTTGCTGTTACCCCTACAATTGTATGGGGAGTTACTGCACCATTAACCGATGAGTACGTTCTTACTGCTGCTGAACTTTATGAATTTGAAGTTGCTAGAGCTACTGTTAACGCAGCTATCACTGGTGCAGTTGCTGCACTAGGAAGTGATAGAGTTGCTGTTGCTGATTTTGATGGGTACTTCCAGACTCTGGGAGGAGCTAGTCCATTTGTGTTAAATAACTCTGTTATTACATATGACTTCGCTCCGCCAACTGGAATGTTCTCTACAGATGGGATACACCCAAATGCTAGAGGATATAGTCTCATTGCAAATAAATTCATTGATGCAATCAATGAAAAATTTGGGGCATCTGTTCCACATGGTAATCCAACAAGTTACCCTGGTCCAGCATTCCCAGTAACAGTTGACTAAAATTATTCAAATTTTATAGTTAAATTAAAGGCTAACATTTTGTTAGCCTTTTTTTTTTAATAAATTGTGTAGATGTCAGTATCTAGGAGAAGTTTTATTCATAACGCTTTAGCGGCAGGAACTATGTTCCCCTTATTCTCTATGGACTACTCTAAGGGCAAAGTAGAACTAAAAACAAAAAATAAAAACGAAGACTACTGGAAAAAGGTGGCAGGAATGTACCACCAAAATGTAAAATTCATAAACCTAGAGTCTGGGTATTTTAGCCCCTCTCCAGAAAGTGTTAAAGAGTACTGGGTAAACTTTGTTAATGAAATTAATGAGTCACCGTCCTACTACATGAGGACAAGACAGACTGAGATGAGGGAGAACGTAAGAGAAAAACTAGCAAAATACGCTGGAGTGGGAACAGATGAAGTGGTACTAACAAGAAACACGACAGAGTCGATGAATATTATTATACAAGGCATAAAACTAGACGAAGATGATGAAATCCTGAGGACAAACCTTGAATATCCCAACATCATTCAGGCACTTGACATGAGAGAGAGAAGATTTGGAACTAAGGTAAGGATAGTAGACGTCCCTATCCACCCAATAAGCCAAGACGAAATTGTACAGAAAGTACTTGGGGCAGTAAATAAGAAAACTAAAGTTATCCTAATATCACACATGGTATTTCTAAATGGTCAAGTATTTCCTGTAAAAGAAGTCTGTAACAAGGCAAGAGAGATGGGTATTGAGACCATAGTAGATGGTGCTCACTCATTCTCACACGTGGACATGGACGTGTCAGACATTGGATGTGACTACTATGGATCAAGTTTACATAAATGGCTAGGTGCTCCGCTCGGTAATGGACTACTATACGTAAAGAAAGGTAACGCGGAACGTTTATGGCCATTATATGGTGATACCGCTTATGAAGATGATAATATAATGAAACTAGAACACTTAGGTACTAGACCATGCTCAGACCAGAATGGGATTATACCTGCTGTAGATTTTAATTTGGACATAGGAAAGAAAGAGAAGTCAAAACGGTTAAAATTCCTCCAGATGAAGTGGGCAACAGAATTAAAAGACCATAAAAATATTATAATGAATACTCCTCTGGGTCAGGGTCAGTCTTTTGGTATTGCGAATGTAGGGGTAAAGAACCTTCACCCATCAGAATTAGCAGATAAACTCTTTGATGAACATAATATATTCACAGTCCCTATAGATGACGACAGAGGGATAAGGGGGATAAGGGTATCACCTAACTTATACTCGACAACAGAAGATATTGATAAATTTATTGAGGCAATGCTAACAATAGCAGCCTAGTCTTGTTAGTTTTGAGTTATGTCTCTGGATTCAAAATATAACCCCCAAAATATAGAAGATAAGTGGTACGCGAGTTGGCTCAAAGACGAGTGCTTTAAATCATCACCAAACTCAGATAAGGAACCATTCACTATCGTAATCCCTCCGCCTAATGTCACAGGGGTTCTTCACATGGGACATATGCTCAATAACTCTATCCAAGATATACTTACCAGAAGAGCAAGGATGCAAGGTAAAGAAGCGTGCTGGGTTCCGGGAACAGACCACGCGTCTATAGCAACTGAGGCAAAAGTTGTTACAATGCTAAAAGAAAAAGGTATTGAGAAAGATTCACTGACAAGGGATGAGTTTCTTAAACACGCATGGGAGTGGAAGGAGAAGTACGGGGGTATAATCTTAGAACAACTCAAGAAACTTGGTGCATCATGTGACTGGTCGAGAACGAAATTCACTATGGATGAGGACCTGTCCAGATCTGTTATAAAAGTTTTTAATGACCTCTACAAGAAGGGCCATATATACAGAGGCATACGTATGGTTAACTGGGATCCTGAGGGGAAAACTGCACTAGCTGACGATGAGGTAATCTACAAGGAAGTAGACTCCCAACTTTATCATATTAAGTATAAGATAAAAGGAAGTGATGAGACACTTACAATTGCCACAACTAGGCCGGAAACTCTTCTAGGTGACACGGCGGTATGTATAAACCCAAATGATGAGAGGTTCACACACCTCCACGGTAAAACTGCAATAGTACCTCTAGTTGATAGAGAAGTTCCTATCATACTAGACGAGTATGTTGACATGGAGTTTGGTACTGGTTGCCTCAAGGTCACTCCGTCACATGACGAGAATGACTACAAGCTCGGAGAGAAACATAAGCTCCAGTCTATCGATATATTTGATGAAGAAGGAAAAGTCAACGAGAATGGGATCCTCTACGTTGGCGAGGACAGGTTCAAAGTCAGAAAACAAATTGCTAAAGATCTCGATAAGATCGAGCAACTAGAGAAGACAGAGAATTACAGGAACAAGGTAGGATTCTCAGAGAGGACAGACGCAGTTGTTGAACCAAAGATATCAACCCAGTGGTTCCTGAGCATGAAAGAGGTGAAGGTGCCAGCACTAGAGAATGTGATGAATGACAACATCAAATTCCACCCGTCAAAGCTGAAGAATATGTACAGGGCATGGATGGAAAATATTAATGACTGGTGTATATCTAGGCAACTATGGTGGGGGCACCAGATACCAGCCTACTACCTGCCATCTGGAGAGTTTGTGGTAGCAGAATCTAGGGAAGAGGCACTCAAAAAAGCTCAAGAAATTGATAAGAATATAACAGAAGATCAGCTTACTCAAGATGAAGATGTTCTTGACACATGGTTCTCTAGCTGGCTCTGGCCAATTACTGTATTTGACGGAATCAACGAACCTGATAACGAAGAAATTAACTACTACTACCCTACATCTGACCTTGTGACTGCGCCAGAAATTATCTTCTTCTGGGTGGCAAGGATGATAGTAGCAGGGTACGAGTACAGGGGAGAGATGCCTTTTAAAAACGTGTACTTCACAGGGATAGTGAGAGACAAGCAGAGGAGGAAGATGTCCAAGTCTCTTGGAAACTCTCCAGACCCTATAGAGCTAATGAAAAAGTACGGTGCTGACGGAGTCAGATCTGGAATGCTTTTCAGTGCACCCGCAGGAAATGACCTCTTATTCGATGAGAAACTCTGCGAGCAGGGAAGGAACTTCTCTAATAAACTATGGAATGCGTTTAGACTCATCCAGACTCTTGAGGTATCAGACAAAGGAAAGGACCAATCCCTTGCAGTAAGCTGGATAAACTCTAGGTATAACGAGGTGTTAAGTGAAGTTGATGACCACTTCTCAAAGTACAGAATTTCTGACGCTCTACTCTCACTCTACTCCTTTATCTGGGATGATTTTTGTAGCTGGTACCTTGAAATTATAAAGGATAGTTCTATATCAGAAGATACTTATAAGGATACAATTTCTATTCTGGAAAAAATACTGAAGGTCCTCCACCCTTTCATGCCATTTATCACCGAAGAGCTTTGGAATCAGATTGATAGAGAAAGAGGCTATATCATGGTATCTGAATATCCTACCCCTGAAAAGTTTGATGCTGAACTAAACGAAGATTTTAAGAAAGTTTTTGAGATGGTTACGGGACTTAGAAAATTAAAGTCAGATAATAAGGTAAAGCAGATAGAAGTAGTAAAAGTAATAGTAAATAAAAAGTCAGGTTTTGACTTTAATTCATACAAAGAACTTATACAGAAATTATCTAAGACTAAAGATCTTGAGATAGTAAAAGATATTCCAAGTGATTACCCTACGATAGTATCAGGGAAAGACACCTTATCTCTAGCGATTGAAAAATCTGAAGGTTCTAAGGAAGATACACTCAAGCAGATTGAGTACTTAGAAGGATTTCTTAAGTCAGTAGACAAGAAATTATCAAATAAGAGCTTTGTAGATAACGCTCCAGAAAGTGTAGTAAATGTTGAGAAAAAGAAGAGAGATGATGCATTTATCAAACTGGAAAATCTTAAGAAGTCAATCTAATTTTTACCAAGAAATCACAACTTGCCCATGTCCAGAGTTATTTCCCTCTACACTTGATTTGTTAGATCCATTATTATAAGACCCTCCTCCTCCTCCATTTCCAGATTGGCTCCCATTCCAATTTCCACCACCACCACCTGAGTATCCACCTCCTCCACCACCATATCCATTAGTGGTTACGGAAGAATCATGACTAGCTCCACCTCCTCCAAATCCTCCATCACTACTTGTTCTCCCTGAACGAGTTCCGCTAGTATTTCCTCCAGTACCTCCATTTAAGAAGCTAAGACCAGCATTTGCTATATTATTTGTTTGACTTCCCCAACCTTGTCCTCCATTTCCAGTAAAACCACCTCCACCACCTGCAACTGCACCACCACCACCGTATCCATTTGACCCTCCGCTAGCTTTCGCTCCACCTCCAGATCCTGAAGCTGACGCCCCAAAGTTTCCAGGAGTAATTTCAGAATTTCCACCACTAGTACCTGTTAACCCAGGCTCACCATCCCTATGCCCTCTAGCATTACCTGAAGTTCCCATTCCTCCTCCTCCTCCTCCTGCAATAATTAGTGCAGTATTATCTGAAGTCACAACATAACTTCCTCCTCCTCCTCCTCCCATATAATCTCCCTCCAATCCTTGTTGGCCAACTAGAATTTTAATAACATCATCCTTTGTTAAATTAAACTGTCCAGAAATCTTTGCCCCCTTTCCTCCAGCTTTTGATGAGGAAGAAGACCCAATAGCACCCTGAGCCCCATAAACTGTGATAGTATAAGTTCCAGTATGAGGAACTGTCCAAGATTGTATTCCACCACTTAGTGTTACCTCACCATTTAGGTCGGTAGATGCGTATGCGGTATTACAATCAGATTGTGATGGACCTTCTCTCCCCGTTTTTGAACAATTTGTAAATGTCCTCTCTCCAGATGATGGTTTTTTATAATGCACTCCGTGCTGAGCTGGAAGTATTTGGGAGTAGCTAAATGAGATACTTAATAAGAAAATAATTACAGATAAGAATCGACGCATTGATAAAAGTTATAAAAAATAAATTCAATATTTGATGACTATCTTATTATTTCAAAAGAATGATTTACTTTCGTGTCCTTCCTTATAGATGATCCTACTGAGCAATATTTTGTGAGAGCAAGGCCAATAAATCTATCTGCCTCATTTTCCTTTAGATCATCTGAATATATAATATATTTTATAGTTATTTCTTTGTAATACATTGGGTGCGTATCAGCCCTCACACCAGATGACTCAGCCTTAATATCTTTAAAGTCTCTCCTTCTCTTCTTTATCATAGAAACAACTTCTACTGCAGCACAGGTAGTTACGGCTGAGAGGAGAAGCTCCATCGGAGATAAGTTTTCCTTCTCATCTCTAGCGTACATGTCCACAACTAACTCATTTCCCGAAACGTTTTTGACGCTGTACTTCTCATCATCAAGGTAAGACATAGAAACCTTTACTTCCATAAAACTGTATTTATAATTAACTTGGTAACAAATATAAATACATGAGATTATTTTTAGTAGGTTTTTTATTAATATCAAACAATCTATTTTCACAAGATTCATTAGAAGATATTCTAGGTCCTACACCTAATGAACCAAAGGCTGTAACGTCAACATTTAGCTCAACAAGAATTGTTAATGGCCACTCGGTGGAGATGATCCCTGAGGGAGTAGGTGAATTCAGGATATCCCACAGGTTCGGTACCATTGAAGAAGGTTTCTACGATATTTTTGGGTTAGATAATGCCCAGATAAGACTGGGTTTTGATTACGGAATCAGTGATAATGTGATGGTCGGTTTTGGGAGAAGCTCCTACAACAAGACATACGATATATTTTCTAAATTTTCCTTTCTAAAGCAGACTACTGACAACTCTGTTCCTGTATCCCTCCAGTATCTTTTTGCGGCATCAGTAGAAACTCTCAGGTACGGAGATAAGATTCCTTTCATGGAGAGGTTCAGCCAAGTCAACCAGGTACTCATATCAAAGAAGATGGGAAAGTTTTCTTTACAGCTGTCTCCCACAATAATATTTCATGAGTTCTATAACTACGAGAAAAATATTTTTAGTAGCCTAGGAGTAAGTGCCAGGTACATGGTAGGACAAAGAGTTGCACTTAGCCTTGAGTACTATAACAGATTCCATCATCAAGATGACAAATCTCTAGCCTACAAAAATGTATTTGAAGACAACAACAACTCTCTTAGTCTCGGAGTAGATATTGAGGCCGGGGGTCACGTGTTCCAATTCCATCTATCTAACTCTTCTCCCCTACACGAGAAAGGATTTATATTCCAGACAGATAAGAGCTGGGATAAGGGTCAGATATGTTTTGGTTTTAACATCTTAAGAGAATTTTCTGGATCTAAAAAATCAGATGACAAATGGTAGTTTTTTACCTATTTTTTTTTCTTTTTGGTATTCAAGAAGAGAGCAGGTACGTCATAGAGAGCTCTTCTATTGAGTTCTACTCTTATGCCCCACTAGAAGATATTGAGGCAGTTAACACAGAGTCTGTTGGAGCTATTGATCTGTCAACAGGGGAATTTATCATTAAGATCCCCGTCTCCTCTTTCGAGTTCCCAAATAAGCTCATGCAAAAACATTTTAGTGATAGCTACCTTGAGACCGACAAATACCCAGAATGTGTTTTCAGAGGAAATCTAGAAGGAGATAATGCTATTGGGGAGATAACACTCCACGGAGTCACAAAGAAAATTTCTGTGCCAGTGATAATGAATAAATCTGATGATGAAGTTACTATAGACACAGAGTTTAAAATAATGCTTAAGGACCACAAGATTAAAATTCCTAGACTATTATTTCAGAACATTGCTGAGGAGATAGAGGTAAAAGTGAGCTCATCATTTAAAAAATATCAGTCAGAATGAATATAGGAGTAACTGGAGCCTCAGGACTCGTAGGCTATAACGTGTGCAAAGAAATTTTAGCTAATGGAGATAGTCTAAATATCCTCTTAAGAGAAGATGTGAGCTACCTTAAAGGTTTAAAATGTAAAAAGTTCTATGGTGACCTAAACAACTTGGAATCTATTGAAAAATTCTGTGATTCTTGTGATGTCGTCATCCACTCTGCGGCAATGATATCAATAGGTTTTGACGCTTACGATAAAGTTTTTGAGGTAAACTACGTTGGCACAAAAAATCTTCTTGATATATGTATTAAGAAGAATGTAAAGAAATTTATTTTCATTAGCACAGTAAACGCATTCAATAAAAAGTCTAAAAATATAAAGTTTGATGAGACAAGAGAACTTGTCAGAAGCGGGAGCTCATACGACCTGACAAAGGCAATGGCACAAGACCTCGTGTTACATTCCAAAGGGATTGAGAAGGTATCAATTAACCCTACATCAGTACTTGGGAAAAATGATTTTAAGCCTTCAAGGCTAGGTAAAATAGTGAAAGCCCTTCACTCAGGTAAACTTCCCTTCCTCTTAGACGGAGGCCTTGATGTCATAGACATTGAAGACCTATCCAAGACAGTCTATAACTCTATATCAAAAGGTAGAGACGGTGAGTCATACCTGGTATCAGGGAAGTGGAGATCGTTCAAAGAAATTTATCATTCTATCCAAAAATTCCAAGATAAAAAATCTACTGTCTTCTTTCTTCCAAAATTTCTGGTAAACATGAGTCTTCCTCTGTTATCTCTTTTCCCATTAGGACTCCTCAAGAGAGCAGCAGAGATAAATGGAAAATTATTTCCAGGAATGGAGAACATGACAAAGGAGGCTATCGAAAATATTATTAACTCTCCTAAAACTATTGACAACTCCAAGGCAAGAAAAGAACTCGGACTTAAGGTAAGCCCTCTCGAAAAGACAATTAAAGAGACTATATATGAGTGATTATGAGATATTTGTTTATGGGTGGATAGCCATTGGATTTCTGGCTTTCCCTTTTATCCTGAGATACAATGCCCCATACGGAAGACATACCACAGATAGCTGGGGACCACTAGTCGATAATAAAGTTGCGTGGATAATTATGGAGCTCCCTGCCCTTATTCTATGCCCTTTCTTAGTGCTTACTAGTGAAAATGCAGTTACTGGGATGACTAAAGTATTTATCCTAATCTGGGTAATGCACTACTTCAATAGGAGTATAGTCTTCCCTATGAGGATAAAGACAAAGAAGAAGAAGATGCCTCTATTGATCGCTGTTCTTGCTTTCTTATTTAATGTCGTGAATGGACTTGTCAACGGAATATATTTTGGTAGTGTCAGGTTCGACTACTCAGAAGCGTGGGCATCATCACCTGAGTTTATTGTGGGAATATCTCTCTTCTTTATAGGTTTCTACGTCAACAATAAGTCTGACTCGTTACTTATAAGCCTAAGGAAAGGGAAGCAGAAGGGTTACGTGATTCCTAGAAAAGGTCTCTTCAACTACGTGTCCTGCCCTAACTTCTTTGGAGAGATGCTGGAGTGGCTCGGTTTCGCTATCATGACGTGGAGTGTTGCGGGACTTGCATTTTTCCTCTGGACATTTTTTAATCTTGTGCCTAGAGCACTCTCACACCACAGGTGGTATAAGAGTACTTTCCCTGACTACCCTAAAGAAAGGAAGGCTGTGTTTCCTTTCATACTCTAACTTTTAATATGTCTGACCAACGCGTAGTGTAACACGGAGACAAACTCTCCTTCCCTATCTTCCACTTATTATTAATTCCTGAAGAACTGAGCTTTAGCACGTCTCTTCCCATGTTACCATTAATCTTATCTAGCGTGTGCATGAGTGTGTCCACCCTCTCCCTGTTCAAGGAGTCAAAAAGATTTAACTGTACCTGGTCTCTTGGTACTATTCCTGATAGCGTGACACCAGCCTTCTTGTAAGAGTAACCCGAGCGGAATATTTTCTTCAGACAGTGGATAGCGAACTTAGTGATAGTTATCGTGTCACTTGCCGCGGTGTCAAAGTCCACTGAGAAATATCCTGAGTACTGCCTGGCCTTTGGCTTGAACCTATTCGTGTACATGAAGACACTTACCGACCTCGCGCACGCACCCTCTCCACGTAACTTCTCCGAACACCTGGAAGCGAACATACTCACGTACTCGGACATCCTAGAGTATTCTGAGACCTCGACAGAAAATGAACGGGAGGTACATATACTTTTCTTCATACTTCTTCCCCCTTCTAGGTTAAAGTGCGGGATACACTTCAGCTCCCTGACCATCCTTAGACCTACGACATTCATCACCTTCCTCACCCATGTCTCGTCACACTCCAAGAGATCCTTTGCGGTGTGGATCCCGTACTTCTTTAGTTTCATGGCATACCTCATCCCCACGCCCCATATCTCATCCACAGGAAGAGAACTTAGTACATTATCTATCTGCGGCCTGTCGTGGAGATGACACACACCCTCTGGAGACTTCTTGGCAATATACCCGGCCACCTTTGATAAAGTCTTTGTGTAAGATATTCCAACAGATATAGGTATTCCTGTCCACTCCCTCACCTTCTTTTTAAGATGCAAAGCAAAATCATATGGATTTTTCATCCCACTAAAGTCAAGGAATGCCTCGTCTATAGAATATATCTCGTAAGAGGGTACGTCCCTTGCCACAATGTCAAATACGCGCTTGGAGATATCTCCGTACAGAGCAAAGTTTGATGAGAAGAGTTGGATATTGTGTCTTCTCACAAGTTCTCTCTTCTTGAATATGGGCTCACCCATCTTGAGACCCAGAGACTTAGACTCGTTAGACCTGGCTATCACGCACCCGTCATTGTTAGAGAGTACCGCCACGGGCTTATTCTCCAGGTGTGGTCTGAATACCCTCTCGCAAGAGGCGTAGAAATTATTACAGTCTACAAGAGCTATCATGCTACATTATTAAAAGACCACATGACCTTGCCCCAGACGTAAGACTCAGAACCCTCAAGGATTTTAATTGGCTTCATCGCCTTATTCTCAGGATACAAGAAGACACTACCCCCGAGCTTTCTGTACCTCTTAACTGTAAAGTCTCCGTCAACGACGGCAAGGACAATATCATTGTTTTTTATCTTCTCTGCCCTGTCTACCAGTAATATACTACCGTCAAATATCTTGGCATTTATCATAGAAGTTCCGCTGACACGAACAAAAAATGTAGCACTTGGGTGCTTTATAAGCTTCTTGTCAAGAGAGAGATCAAACTCCAAGAAGTCATCTGCAGGAGAAGGGAATCCAGCGGCAACAGACTGGGAGTAGAAAGGGAGATTACTGAACGTATCTATCCTCTCGAGTGAAGGTTTTGTAGATTTCATATCTAACTCAGTTTGAATTTTTCAAAAGGAGTTAAAATTACTAATTATTTTAGTAAATACTAATTATTTTAGTATTAAATATTCTGCTTTTTTAGTTACCTGAATCAGGAAGCGCTATGTCTACATTATCCCTGTAATCACCTAGCAGATGTTCGGCAAAATAATACCACATCATCTTCTCATAATAACCCCTAAAACTTCCGTAACCATGCCTCTTCCCAGGAAATATCATCATATCAAACCTCTTCCCTGCCTTGATGAGTTCGTCCGCAAGACGTAGAGAGTTTGTCGGGTGCACATTATTGTCAATATTTCCATGAGTAAGAAGAAGGTGTCCCTTCATGTTCTCAGCAAGAGACTGGTTAGTCTTGATCTTAGCGTTCCACGTTAACTCTTCAGTCTCATTACCGTCGTCGTCTTTCTTTTTCTTGTATACTGCCTCAACTCCATTATGCGTCTCGCTCCACCACTTATTATAGATGTTATTATCGTGATTACCTGCAGAAGAGCTCGCCACATCATAGAAGTCAGGATAAGTTAAAAGAGCAGCCGTTGACATAAACCCACCACCTGAGTGGCCAAATATTCCAATATTTTCAAGATCAATCCAAGAGTGTCTCTCAGCTAACTGTTCTAGTGACCTCTTATCATCCGCAAGGGCATAATCCCTTAAGTTCTGGTAACCAAAAGTGTGATAGTACTTAGACCTCATAGGACTACCTCCCCTGTGACCCATACTCACAACTATAAATCCAAGCTGAGCAAGCGCGGTATTATATCTACCAGAGATAGTGAAATCATTTCGGAAAGACTCCACCTGCGGACCAGGATAAACGTAAGATATTACGGGGTAACTCTTCTCAGGGTTAAAATCAAATGGTTTATACATCACACCGTACAAGTCCGTGATCCCATCATCTGCCTTCACCTTAAACCTCTCAGGCATCTTCCATCCGGCATGGTACAGAAGACTAAGATCAGCCTCCTCGAGCTTCATCACTATATTCCCAGATGCATCTCTCAGTACAGAGGTAGGCACTTTATCTACAGCTGAGTAGTTGTCCACAAAGTACTTACTTGACTCAGAAAAATTCACCCTGTGATTATATTTTTCCTTGGTAAGAAGCCTCATACCAGAACCATCAAAATTAGAGCTATACATCATACTGTAATAAGGATCCACATCCCTCTCCTTGCCAAAAGCCTGGTAGTACACCTTCCTGTTTAGAGTGTCTATGTCTTGTATTCTTCCAGTGATAAAATAACCTCCGTTAGTTATCTTATTTTTTAATCTTCCAGTGTTTCCATCGTAGAGATAGAGCTGCCCCCAACCATTTTTCTCAGACCAATATATTAATTCCTTTCCCTCGTTTAAGACTGCAAGCTGCCTGTAATTCCAGTTATGGTAAGGGTGATTAACGTCCTCAAATAGATGCTTCACCGAGCCGTCAGAAGTGTTTATGTAGGACACGTCTAAAGTATCGCTTGTCCTGTTCAGCCTCACCATGTAAAGTCTTTCTGACTTTTCTTTTGTTAGATGAAGAGACATCGTCTGGTCCACGTACTTATCTGCACCTACCGTAATTCTAGACTTAGACTCAACATCAAAAATTTCTAATACCTCCTGAGGTACATTTACCTCTCCAGGCATCGCGTACTTATAGACCTCAAGTTCAGGTCTTGGATCCTTCAAAGTATTTATGACAAAAAGTTCGTCTACCTCTCTTGAGTCAGACCTATTAGAGTAAAGTTTTTTTGAATCCTTAAACCACGTAGCCCTTGCCCTCATTTTCTTTTCAGACGTAGTATCTCCCTGCCTCCACTGGTAGGAGAACCATCTCTCCCCATCCTCAGTAAGTTGTATCTCTACACTATCCTCGTCACCAACTTCCATAAGAAAGAGGTTGTGCTCTTTTGCGAATACAACATAAGAGGAATCTGGCGCGTAAGATGCCCAGTCATTATCTTCTTCTTCAGGTATTGTATCTCCCCTTTTCAGAGATTTATTATAGATGTCATACATGTACTCGATACTATCAATTTGAAATGTCAGAGTCCTGTTATCATCTTCAAGCTCCAGATCATCAAGGTCAAGGTCGTTATGATTTACTGGCCTCCTCGTGAGATCACTTAGCTTAGCCGAGAACTCAAGGTTATCAAAAAGCTTAGACTTTGTTCTCCTTGAGGGATCAACCAAATAAAAAATTTTTCCTGATGTTGTCGTGTACGTGTACCAGAACTTGTCGCTCTCCTCAAACCACTGTGGTGACACTGAGGTGGTCTTTAACATTTTTGATAAATTGGCCTGACTGAACTTTTCAGCTGCCTTGAAGTTAGCCTTCTCCTGTGCCTTAGAGACAAAAAGAGTAGACAATAAAATTATTAGTATTCTCATGATAAAGGTTAGTTGTTATAACATGAAGATATAAATAATTGAGGATAAGAAAAAATTTAGGTATTTCTGAAAATGAATTAATCTGTCGGGGTGGCAGGATTCGAACCTGCGACCTCCTCGTCCCAAACGAGGCGCGATAACCGGGCTACGCTACACCCCGAGATTAAGTGTGCAAATTTATAAAAGAAAATGTTTTTAAAACAAACCTTTACAAAAGATTAATTAAGGAAATTTTATATATTTAAATATGAAACTATCAACAACAAATGATATAAAAGGATATTCTATAGCTGAAAATTTAGGTATAGCCAGAGGCAGCACGGTAAGAACAAGAAATGTGGGCAAAGATATTTTAGCCGCATTTAAAAATCTTGTAGGTGGAGAAGTAGCAGAATACACAAGACTTCAAGCCGATGCGAGAGAGCAGGCTCTTCAGAGAATGATCGAAGATGCCAACAAAATGGGTGCTGACGCAGTAATTTGTGTCAGGTTCCAGACTTCGGTTATGATGGCTGGCGCCTCAGAACTACTTGCTTATGGCACAGCAGTAAAACTTAATTAGTTTTACTTCTTATACTTATCAAACCAAGCGGTGATTGCGTTTACCTTGGCTATAAGATTACTAGGCCTCGCTCCTATCCCGTGGCTCGCACCAGGAATTCTCACGAGCATAGACTCTACCTTATTAAGTTTAAGTCCAGCATAAAATTGTTCACTTTCAGCAATCGGAGTCCTGTAATCATCTTCTCCAGTGATTAGCATAGTAGGTGTAGTCACATTTCCTACATATGATATAGGGGATCTCTTCATGTACTCTTCCAAATTATCCCAAGGCATACCAGGGAACCAGTACTTATAGAAAAAAGATATCTTATCAGCGTACAAGACAAAACTGTACCAGTTGATGACAGGCTTTTCTACAACAGCTGCCCTGAATCTGTCAGTCTTACCAACAATCCATGAGGTGAGAACACCTCCACCACTACCACCTGTAACAAAAAGATTGTCACCATCTATATAATCTCTTTTTATGACGTGATCCACTCCCGACATAAGGTCGTCATAGTCCTGGCTAGGGTAATTATGATGGATCAAATTAGCAAACTCTTTCCCATAACTTGTACTACCTCTTGGGTTCGTATATAACACGAAATAACCTTCACTAGCAAATAACTGCACTTCAGCTGAGAATCTAAATCCGTAATTTAAGAAGGGTCCACCATGTATCTCTAGTATGAGAGGGTACGTAGTTGTAGGATCAAAATTTGGAGGATAAACCAACCAACCCTGTATCTTCTTCCCGTCGTATGATGACTCATACCATACCTCCTCAACCCTACCGAGCTCCTTGTAATCAAAAAGGTCTTTATTTAAGTATGTCAACCTGTCTTTAGAACCATTATATCCTACAGCTAAGTCTGCTGGATTATATACATTTCCATAAGTGAATGCATACCTTCCACTTGGTGATATAGTATAAGAACCACCACTGTACGACCTTCCAAAAGAGAGACCACCGACCTCATCTACAATATCTTTCACCTTACCACTTAGGCTTATACTAGATATCTTGGTCATGCCCTCAGTATCGTACTGGAAGTAAAGACCCTTACCGTCTCTCATCCAGTTTATTGCATTAACTTCAGTTTCCCTATGACAATTAATACACCTATTACCAATATTTCTATCAAAACCTTCAGACACTAACTTCACATTACTTCCATCTGCATCCATCACGTACAAAGAATTTTGTTGGTATCCAAGGTACTTATCATCATATCCTAGGAAAGCAATCTTACTATTATCAGGTGATACCACCGGAGAGCTGTCAGGACCAAATCTTGTTGTCAACTGTTTGACTTCTCCGGATTTAATGTCAAGGACATGAATCTCAGAGTTATTAGGCTCAAAGTCTGAGTTATCATGGAGGTTAGCTGAAAATAATACTTTGTCTCTTCCCAACCACACAGCAGAGCTAGGGTTTTTCTCCAAAGAACTCACCTGTCTTGGTGTCCCTCCTTCGACAGGAAGAATAAATATCTGATTGTTACCGCTTCTCCTGTAACCACCTCCATCATACCTGTACACCATGTCATCAATTTCTATTGGAGGAGAATTCCAATCTGCACCCTTAGGTTTCTTTGGCATCTTAATAAGCCTTGAGTCAGCGCTCTCAACAAAAGAATTAAACAGAAGATACTTATCATCTGGAGACCACTCCACATTACCTATTGAAGATTGGAAATTTGTAAGTTTCTGTGTAGAATTATTTTCCAAATTATATAAATACAATTGAGATTTACCCTCTTCATTAGACTTATAGGTAAACATTTTTCCTGAATTTGACCATTTTGGAGATGATGCATTATGATTCCCTGTAGTAATTGGCCTCATATCACTCCCATCGAAATTCACCACCCATAGGTTTGATAAATTTTTATCAGTCATGATATCCTTAAAGTTTCTTAAGAATAGAATTTTATCTCCTTGAGGTGATATTTCAGGGTTTGACACATACTCTATATCAAACACATCAATTGGCTCTAACTTATTACTAGGCTGTGACACTGCAAGAGCAGAAATTAGGAAGAAAGAGAGGACTGTCAAATAAAATTTCTTTAATTGGGTTTCCATAATATTTACTGTATTTAATTTATTCAGTTTATTAGTCAATATTTAAATGTAAAAATTTTATCCGTATGAACAATCAAATTACAAGTACTTGCATATGGCACAACAGTAAAACTTAATTAGTTTTATTTCTTATACTTATCAAACCAAGCAGTGATTGCGTTTACCTTGGCTATAAGATTACTAGGCCTAGCTGCTATTCCGTGGCTCGCGCCAGGAATTCTTACAAGCATAGACTCTACCTTATTAAGTTTAAGTCCAGCATAAAATTGTTCGCTTTCTGCCATAGGGGTCCTATAGTCATCTTCTCCAGTGAGTAGCATAGTAGGAGTAGTCACATTCCCTACATAAGATATCGGGGATCTCTTCATGTACTCTTCCAAATTATCCCAAGGCATTCCAGGAAACCAATACTTATAGAAAAAAGATATATTATCAGCATACAGAACAAAGCTATACCAGTTGATGACAGGCTTTGCTACGACAGCTGCCCTGAATCTGTCAGTCTTACCAACAATCCACGAAGTGAGAACACCTCCCCCGCTACCACCTGTGACAAAAAGATTATCTCCATCTATATAATCTCTTGTTACGACATGGTCCACTCCTGACATCAGGTCGTCGTAGTCCTGGCTAGGGTAATTATGATGAATGAGATTAGCAAACTCTTTCCCATAGCTCGTACTACCTCTTGGGTTAGTATATAACACAAAATATCCCTCACTAGCAAATAACTGCACTTCCGCAGAAAATCTAAATCCATAATTTGTGAAAGGTCCACCATGTATCTCTAGTATGAGAGGGTACGTAGTTGTAGGATCAAAATTTGGAGGATAAACCAACCAACCCTGTATCTTCTTCCCATCATATGATGACTCGTACCAAACCTCCTCAACCCTACCAAGCTCCTTGTAATCAAAAAGGTCTTTATTTAAGTGTGTCAACCTGTCTTTAGAACCATTATATCCTACAGCTAA
>Ga0208764_10001117_pt1 | contig 17506 bp, 17 predicted proteins | sample ETNtaG_18_FD_185762 | JGI IMG/M metagenome (GOLD analysis project Ga0208764, IMG submission 185762) | Marine microbial and viral communities from oxygen minimum zone, Eastern Pacific Ocean - ETNP201302SV91 (SPAdes) (version 2) | ecosystem: Environmental > Aquatic > Marine > Oceanic ... | reverse complement strand
ATTCTTTTTCGATAATATTTTTCGTATTTCCTCTCCAATTCTCTCTGAAGAAACTTTTTCTAACATTCCTATGTTTTGTCGAATTGCTAATTCTAGGTCATCATCCATGATTCTAATGCTGTCTGTGTCTTTATCTAAGAACCTGAACGCTCGCATTATTCTTAATCCATCTTCAGCAATCCTCTCTTTTGCGTCACCTACTGCTCTGAGAATATCACGTTGTAGATCTTCTTCACCTCCAAATATATCTATTAAATCTCCATTGTTATTTATTGCCATAGCATTTATGGTAAAGTCTCTACGTGCTAAATCAGCCTCAATATTATTTCCAAATACTACGTTATCAGGTCTCCTTCCATCTCCGTAAGTGCCTTCTTTTCGTAGAGTAGTAACTTCCCATTCTCCTACAATTTCTTGATCTAATCTAACTATGACGGTTCCATAATCTTCTCCGATTGGTATAGTTCTAGGAAACAATTCTTTTACTTGAGCAGGTGTTAATGTAGTAGCTATGTCCAAGTCTGATGATAAATTGCCTAGTAACGCTTCTCTTACCCATCCTCCTACTATCCATGCTTCACCTCTAGTTCTTAGCTTATCTAAGACCAAATTGTCTTCCGGTGTAAGAAGACTAAGAGGGGCACTCATGTACCTGCGTATGTGTTAGAGAACATCAGGTCTTCGGGCATCAAAACTAACAGTAAAGTCCTTCTCGCACAGACATGAAGGTTGAGTTAGTCCCATTAGAAGTGCTTCGACCTCATGAACAAATATTGCCCAAGAAGGTAGATCAATTAGAAAAAATGACTCATAGGTGGAATGCTTACACTAAGCCATTACTAATAGACAGGTCTACTGGGACTATTCTTGATGGACACCATCGATATCATGTAGCTAAGAGGTTAGAATTGTTATGTGTGCCATGTGTTTTTATTGATTATCTTGAAGATGATATGATTGAACTCGATGTTTGGCCTAATTGTGGAAGAGATGTAATTACTAAAGATGAGGTAATTATGGCCGCACTTTCAGGCGAGTTATTTTCACCTAAAACTAGTCGCCATAGACTTTCTGATCATCTTCCTCCTATAGCCGTACCATTGTCTCGACTTCGAGAACCACCAATCTAACTATAATTCTCTAGGCTTCTGATAAACATTTCAGCCGAATTTGCTATAGATTCATTTTCTGAATCCTGTAGTTTCTGAATAATTCCCATCAGATCCTCATCTTGTTTTCTGCCAAATAAGTCTTCGATTATACGTGCTTTGAGTATGTCACTTCTATTTTTATTAACTAGAATTTCTTTCCTATATTTATTCGCCTGGACAGAATTACTCCTTCTCAAAAATCCTGAAATTAGTTTATTATTAGATGAATTAATAATTGCCTCTATCAGATAATTCATATTTCTCTCCTCATTTTCTCTTAAATATTCTATAACCGCTTTAGTCATTTGTGGATTTTTTTGTTCGAGCCATAATGGTATTTTTTCCTTAATTATTTCTGTTTCTCGTCCACTTTCTATTAATGTAATAATTGCTTCTATCTGTATATTTTTATCATTTTCAGCAATATTGATTAGTGCCTCATCATATTTTCCTGAAGCATTTAGATCTGGACGTTTTTTAAGAAGTAAGACTGCCTTTTTCCTCACTCTTTTAGATTTGTCTTTCAGAATAACTTTCATTATTTCGTCATCAATATCTTTCATATCTGACATATTTTCTATGGCTAGGATACGTACTCCGGTTTCTTTAACCATCACCGCTTCTTTAATACACATTTTATCTTGTTCTAGTCTTATCTTCCATGCATTTTGTTTTACTAAGTTGTCTTCATCATCGACTAATCCTTTGAGTATTGAATCACAAGATTTTCCAACTCTAGGTGCGATTCTAGATGCCAATATTCTTTCCTCTGCTTTTTTCGAATTTGCTAATCTCTTAGTTAATTCTAAATCTTTCATTGAAGCCCATTTTTGTATTGCCATCAGTGCTTTCTCTCTAAACCATTCATCGTCATCTTCTAGTAAGGGTATGAATGCATCAATTGCCACAGGATTGTCCAATTCAAACAATTTTCTTACGGCTCTTCGCCTTTGCCGAACATCTTTATCGTTCAGCTGCCTTATTGCCGCTCTAATCACAAATCTTCGACTCGTATATAGTGCAAGAATACTCCTACTCAGGGAACTAGGTCTTTGTGTCCACCAATCATAGAATTGTCATCCTCATCCGAGTCCTTGAGATTCACAATATCTATTGAGGTTAGATGACCAAATATTGGCCATATAGGTGCTAACCATTCCATTTCTGCCATAATCAAGTCCATGACCGGGTGTTCTAGCATTTCTTCTTCTGTTGTATCTTCATTGATTAGAGGAATGTCTCTCGGTAATTCTCTTAGTGCCTCAATGAGTTGTTCTACACTCTGATATGTTTCTTCATTTATTTCAATAATTTCTGAAATCAAATCTAGAGAGTCTTCCAGTCCTTCGGCTAAGAAATGTGGGTCTAGAGGGTTTTTTTCAGCATTAAAAGCATCCATTGGTCCAAAAATCACACCACCTAGATCCGTATCCAACCAATCATCTCCATTTTTTTCTCTTTTGAGTAATCTTTGCTGTATTAGTCCTCCAAATGGTCCCAATATGAATGCTCCATCTTGTAATATTGTCTTCAAGAATCCAGGAGTCTCCCTAATTGCCCCCGTAACTAGAACTCTATCTATCTGTTTTTCATAATCTTCAAAATTATCCATAATTGATGTTGACAAAACTCGAATTATTCCTCTTGAGTTATAATTTTCTAAAATATCTCTTGTGTGTTCTAGCACTTCATTATGTGGTTCAATTATTGTTACCATTCCATTGACACCGAGAATTTGGTCTAAGATAGCAGCCAGATATCCTCCTTTTGAGCCAACTAATAGGCAATGTTGTCCCTCTCGAATCTCTAAATGATGTAACAATGTTGCAATCATATGGGGTGCGGAGATGTTTTTCACTGCGCCCGCCTCTGTTATCATGAAAATCACAGGTTTATCTTGACAAAAATCTTCAGTCGAATACCCGACAAAATCTTTAATATCGACTTTTTTAAAGGCATATTCGACGTTTTTACTTATTGGAACACCTGCTAATTTCAGACTATCTAGCAGGTCTCCTATATCGCTCAATATACCACTCTCTGACAGAATGTTCAACCACCAATCATTTGAATGCGACGCTGCCCGAGTCTCATTGTGGGGCCCGTGGTCTAGGGGTTATGACGTTGCTCTTACAAAGCGAAGATCGCAGGTTCAATTCCTGCCGGGCCCACCATTTTCCCTTCATTGATTCAGTGTAAACAGTCAAGAAGGGTTGCTATGGGCGATATACGTGGTAGAAGAGACTGCGGGCTTGGCTTCTCGATTGACAAGGCGTTTACGAAAGAAGGGTTGGACCATTTCAACTGCTGAATCGTGTACAGGAGGATTACTTGCTTCTTTGATTACAGATATTTCTGGTGCAACACAATGGTTCAGTCAAGGATGGGTTGTTTATTCGAATGAAGCAAAGATGAGAGAACTGAGTGTTGAAAAAACCGCCTTTGACGAAGGAGAAGCCGGAGCAGTTTCCCACGAAGTTGCAGTTCAAATGGCTAGAGGTGCTAGATATCAGTCAGGTTCTGATATGTCGATTGCAATAACTGGAATAGCCGGCCCTGGTGGTTCTACACCTGACAAAGAAGTTGGCCGTGTTCATGTTGCAGTATTTGCCAAAGATTACTTCCTTGTTCGTAGGATGGATTTTGGAGAAAACGATAGGCTTGATAATAAGCGTTCATTTGCAGTTTTTGCTCTAAGGTTAGCTCTTGAAACATTAGATAGGGTGAAAAATCGAGAAGGTATTCTTGCAGAAGTTGAAAATGGTTCGGAAGAAACTGCTTCTGATACCTCTGAGATGGATCCATCTTCTGAAGAATGGGAAGGAAGTATGTCTTGGACAGTTGAAGAAATGGCGGTTGCGGATGAAATTCAGAAAGTAGATTTAGCCTCTCTTACTGATTGGGATGAATGACTCCCTTACAGCGATATTATCATGAGCGTGTTTATCTGAGAAACAACAGATGGCATCGGGAGATTGGGCGGAACGGCAGAAGATATTGCTTGCTGCAGGCATTCTCGTTACTTCTCAAGAAGCCAAAGAAAAAATAGAATCATTAGACGATTTAAACCCATTAATCGAGGCAGCAAATTCTTCAGATGTTAAGATTCTTAATTCTCAATCAATCGACCAATTACTTTCTTTAGTCCCTCCACCCATTGTTTCCGATGAATCTCAAGTTTCTATTCGAACATCTCAAGCAACACTCCCTGCTCCTGACAATCCTTCTCCTGTTGGTCGAGTCCTTGCTCCAATTTCTAGTAATGAACTTTCTATTGCACCTCGACCTCATGGATTATCTCATTATAGTATCCATGATTTTCCAATGTTAGCCAAGGATGTTGACAAAGATATTGAAATACATTTTGATATCACTGGAAATTCCGTTACTGAAGGAAAACTATCAGATATCAAATCATTCTTCAATAGTCGTTTAACTCAAATTAGAAGTTTAATGATAGAAGGGCGTTCGCTACCAAGGAGACCGATATCAAATGCTGAGGCGTACAGAAATCGGCAACGTTATTCTTCTCCTGAGTATGAAATAACTATTGTTGGCCTGGTAAGTGAACCTCGATGGGCTAAGTCAGGGAATCTTATGTTTATGATTGAAGATGAAACTACACAAATTCAATGTCTCCTCAAACCACCTTCTGGAGCAAATCCACTACATGCTGCCCTAGACGGCCTGATGAATGATGATGTAATAGGCGTTAGCGGATATTTCATTGGCGATAGAACTGACCTATTTATTACTTCTAATCTTCATATGCCTCCTTTATCGAGAAGAGCCAAGAATTCAGCTAGTGCTGATGAAGCAGTATCTGCTGCATTTCTTTCAGATGTTCATGTTGGTAGTAAAACATTTCTAAGGCCACAATGGGAAAAAATGATTCATTGGTTCCAAAATGATCCTTTGGCAAAAACAATAAAATATTTTGTTCTTAGTGGTGATGGAGTAGATGGTGTAGGGATTTATCCGGGTCAAGAGAGGCATCTTGCAATAACTGATCTGTTCAAACAATATGGTGAGCTTGCTAATCTTCTGAGTGGGCTCCCCGATTGGGTTGATGTCATTATCCTACCTGGGAATCATGACGCAGTACGTCCTGCTGAACCACAACCTGCATTAGAACCGGAAGTACAACAGGATTATTCAGATGCCGTATTTGTGGGTAATCCTTGCGACTTTAGTTTACATGGAGTTAGAATCCTCTCTTATCATGGCAAAAGTATTGATGACTTTGTAGCGGGGCTGAGGTCTGTTACTTATTCTAAACCGGAGATGGCCATGCGTTCCATGCTAGAAAGAAGACATTTAGCTCCCTCATGGGGCGGTAAAACTCCACTCTCTCCCGAGCCCGAAGACAGCATGGTTATTGGAACAATACCGGATATATTTGTCACTGGACATGTTCACGGGCAATTTATTGGTGACCATAAAGGTACAACCATCGTTCACAGTTCTACATGGCAAGACCAGACTGATTATCAACGAATGTTAGGTTTTCAACCTAAACCTTGCATTCTGACAGTAATTAATTTACATACTCATGCATCAGCTTCGATACCATTTGCTTGAAATTAATTAGGGAATCTTTTGTTGAATATTATTGGCCATATTCCTCTCAAATCTTTTTCCAATACTAAGGGGACATTCATATTTTCAAAGGCATCTAATGCCTTCTGTCTTGCTGGATTGAAGCCTATGAAATTTGAACCCGGAATTTGCATAGATAAATCCGTACTAGAATCTCCAACACTCCATATTTGTTCTGGTTTGAAATTGTTTATCTTCGATAATTTCTCTACCATTATTCCTTTATTGTGGGAATCTACCATTGAAGGTGCTGCTCCTAAAAGAAACCCCTCTTTGTCCCAACTAAAATCATTAGCTGCCCAATCATCAACTTTCAGCATATGCGCAATTGTTCCGATAAATCTTGCAACTCCTGATGAGACAATTGCTACATATATTCCCATTTTCTTGAGTTCTTCTACAACTTCTCTAGCGCCTTTCATCAATTTAATGCCTGAAAAACATCTCATTATCTCATCAATATGAATTTTTTCTTGAATTTCTAACCACATCTTGACATCCATTTCCATAAACTCGTCGTCAGTGATTTCATTATTCAGAAATTTTTCCAAAGCTTCAAGATTATTTGTGCCAAAGTATTCGTGTATTTTTTGCCACGAAGATCCCATGTCTACTAACACTCCGTCACAATCAAAAACAACAGCCTGTATTTCGCTCACGACGTCACGAACCGGAGTTAAGGTTTAGATTCTACGAATCTCATAGATGGTTTGATTGCCCATCTACTCCTCGGAGGGACATGGATTCCATACTGCCAGGAGAGGGTGCCATCAAAGTCAAGGTTCTTTTTTTTGGTCCATTAGCAGAGATCATTGGTCATAGATCGATTGATTTGTCACTTCTTAGTGGCACTACCGTTGATCAACTAGTTGAAAGATTGGATCTGAAATCTATGCTATCTGAGGGACTGCTTATTGCAATCAATGGCGAGGTAGGTGCTGATTTAGACGTAATCTTAAGAGATTCATTTGAAGTTGCCTTCTTACCTCCTGTTTCGGGCGGATAAGAGGTTAATTAGCCGAAGCCTTTGAATGATAAAGGCAACTCAGGTTTAACATGGCAGGCGCCTTTGGACCGCTCGAAATTGGAGTACTTTTCATATTAGCCTTCATTCTTTTCGGTGCGAAGAAAATACCTGAACTTGCTCGTAATGCAGGTTTGGCAAAGGGTGAATTTCAGAGGGCAATGCAAGAATCAATGTCTTCAACAGGTGAAGATCTTGATCGTGGTGGTATGACTAAAGAACATCAAGATGAATCAGAGTAGATTACTTCTTCTTTCTCATCTTTAGGACAGAGCCACAATCTGTACAATTCCCCCAGTCAGATTTCTTTTTATTGGGTATCTCTGGAGCCTCATATTCCTTTTTACAAGCTACACATATCAATTTCCATTCCCATAATTGTTGTATTCCTTTCGTTGATACTGGTTCCCAATTAAGATCTGCCTTTTGTGCTAGGTTTTGTAACCTATAATCATCGGTCACAATTTTACTATTTTCTTCAATTGATAATGCTAGAATCTCCAGGTCAACTTTTGATAGTCCTGCCATGTCTCCTGTTTCAATAGCCAATTTACTCGCCTTTGATATGCTTTCATCACTGGGCATTTTCCATATTAATTTAGTAGCATTGATTACTATTTCTCTTTCAGGAGCTATTTTTAGTAATTCTTCTTTTTGAGAAGGTACTACAAGACAATTATTCATTCGATTTATTGACCATGATATCAAAGCTGCAGTGTCTAGAACCTCCCCACTCATAATACGGCGAGTAGTTCTTCACATATCATTAATGGGGCATTCATGTGATTATATTCGGAAAATGTTCATTCGCGTAGTTAGATGGGACAGTTTATGGATGGTGTGAGCCTGAGTGAATTTTTCCAACCATTTGTTGATTGGGCAGATGGTTTTGGATTACTCGGATTAGCCTTAGTTTCTTCTTCAGAGGCAGCATTCCAACCCATTCCTCCAGATGTATTAGTGATACCCATGGTCGTTGAGGCCAACAGCCTATTTGCTATATCTGTAATTGTAATAGTCGCGACTCTCAGTAGTGTCTTTGGAGCATTCATAGGTTATGCTATTGGGTTTTATGGAGGCATTCCAATATTAGAAAAATTTGTTAGTAAGGCAAATATCAATCGCCTCAATTCTCTAACTGATAGATACGGTGCAGTAGGAGTGTTTCTAGCCGCTGTATCTCCAATACCCTACAAAGCCTTGGCATGGATAGCTGGAGCCGGCCGTATGGATCTCCGTCTTTTTGCATTAGCAGGTCTTTTTGGCAGAGGGATTAGATTTGGCTCTGTAGGTTTATTGATTGGAGTTTATGGTGAATCAATGCAAAGTTCCCTCACATGGCAAAATTTCACTATAATGTCTTTATTTTGTATTATTTTATTCATTCCAATAATTAACTGGTGGAATGAATTAAATGTTGAGGCTTCAGAATGAAAGAGTTTCGTTTCACCGTATTATTCGTAACTTTCATTCTTTTATCTCACCTATGCATTTCAGTAATTAATGATAGCGAAAATCTCTCAAGTGAGATGAAACTAAAGTTTGAGAACAATAATTCAATTCAATATACTGATAACCACACAATAGTAGAAATCGGGCCGTCTTCTAGAAAGGCAATTTTAGAACTTCCTGGTGGCCATAATTTTAGTCACAAATTACCGTTAGTAGTAGCGCTACACGGTTATACTGGTTCAGGAGCAATCGCCTCTTCATATTTTGATTTATTTGATAGTGTCCATGAAAATGGTCATTTGTTATTACGACCAGATGGTACATTGAGTGCTACAGGACAAAGATACTGGAATGCTACCGACGCTTGTTGTAATATTTGGTCTGAAGAAGTAGATGATGTTTCTTGGTTAACCATTTTGATAAACGAGGCGATTACACATTATGGAGCAGATCCTGAAGGAGTGATACTTGTTGGCCACTCTAATGGTGGTTTTATGGCTCATCGTATGGCTTGTGAGAGGGGTTATATGATAAGATCAGCAATATCTCTCGCAGGTGCAACCTATGATGATTTCAATGACTGCCAAAGTACAGGATTTCCAAATATACTACAAATTCATGGCGAACTTGATTCGGTCATATATTTCGATGGAGGCTCAATATTTGGCAATACCTATCCCTCAGCTCCAGAAACAGTTTATTCTTGGGCCAATCGTTCTAGCTGTGATGCCACCTCTACTTTAACAAAAGAACTAGATCTTATTTCTCCAAGTGGAGTAAATGATACGCTTGTATATGAGCACTTAAACTGCACCGCAGGTAACCGAGTTTCTTTATGGGAAATACCTGACGATGGTCATTCTCCCTCTATATGGACTACTAGTAATGACGACTTCCCAGAAACAATATTTGAATGGGGTCTTAGTGGTTATGTGCCTGATTCAGATGCCGATGGAGTTAGGGATGATGAAGATGCTTTTCCTAACGACCCTAGTGAGACACTAGATTCTGATGGCGACGGAGTAGGGGACAATTCCGACGTCTTCCCCAACGATCCTAGTGAGACACTAGATTCTGATGGCGACGGAGTAGGGGACAATTCCGACGTCTTCCCCAACGACCCTAGTGAGACACTAGATTCTGATGGCGATGGGGTAGGAGACAATTCTGATGTCTTCCCCAACGATCCTAGTGAGACACTAGATTCTGATGGCGACGGAGTAGGGGACAATTCCGACGTCTTCCCCAACGATCCTAGTGAGACACTAGATTCTGATGGCGATGGGGTAGGAGACAATTCTGATGTCTTCCCCAACGATCCTAGTGAGACACTAGATTCTGATGGCGACGGTGTCGGAGATAACTCAGATGTATTTCCTTATGACTCAGGGGAATATTCAGATACTGATATGGATGGAGTGGGGGATAATTCAGATGTTTTCCCTCTTAACCCTCTAGAAACTCTGGATACTGATGGAGATGGTGTGGGTGATAATTCTGATGAGTTTCCATATAATCCTAATGAGACACTAGATTCTGATGGCGATGGAGTAGGGGACAATTCTGATGTCTTCCCTAACGACTCTAGTGAGACACTAGATTCTGATGGCGATGGGGTAGGAGACAATTCTGATGTCTTCCCTAACGACTCTAGTGAGACACTAGATTCTGATGGCGATGGGGTAGGAGACAATTCCGACGTCTTCCCTAACGATCCTAGTGAGACACTAGATTCTGATGGCGACGGAGTAGGGGACAATTCCGACGTCTTCCCAAACGATCCTAGTGAGATACTAGATTCTGATGGCGACGGAGTAGGAGACAATTCTGATGATTTCCCTAATAATTTCCTTGAGACTATGGATTCTGATGGCGACGGAGTAGGGGACAATTCTGATGTATTTCCATACGACTCAACTGAATTTATTGATTTTGATAATGATGGAGTTGGAGATAATTCTGATGATTTCCCGAATGATCCTGATGAAACTTCCGATTCTGATGGCGATGGAGTGGGCGATAACTCTGATATTTTCCCCAATGATGCTAATGAGACTCTAGATTCTGATGGAGACGGAGTAGGTGATAATTCAGATTTGTTTCCGGGTGATCCCGAAAGATGGGAGATTAATTCCGAGCTGTCATTAATAGATATACAATTTCTCGTCCTTATCTTAGTATTTATTTTATTGTTATTTTTCATTAAACCTTCTAAAATCCCTTCATCTAGAAACTTGTTAAATGAAGATGACATAGATAACTAATTTATCCTTTTTCTTAAGCAGTTAGAACCGTTGTGATTATGTGGGGTTCGCTTCTCGCCGACTCATCGCTCGTGTGGTGTAGTGGCCAATCATCTCGCCCTTTCGAGGCGAGGACCCGGGTTCAAATCCCGGCACGAGCACCAGACCTCCCTCAAATAGGTCCTTTTTTCCAGAGGTATTGACGGCATAAAGAAAATAAGTATCAGAGTTTTCTGTGTTTCTATGCTCCCTCTTCTCGAGGCTTATATTGACGACATCGAGGCTGCTAGTAAAACCACTCAAGTAGTTCTAGGGATTGGACTAAGCATAGTTGTAACTTTTCTTTCCAGATGGTTTCTAAATGGGCCTGTGCTAAGGATTATTTCTGCAAGTGATAACCTATATGATGATCGCATATTCAAGTTAGCAACACCTCTTCTTAATACAGGTGTGTTTCTAATTGGTATATGGCTAACCTTCTACCTTGTTTTTGAGGAAGGATCTTTTGAGAGGTCTGCCTTTGCGGGCGGTTCTGCTGCTATATTATTAGTAATATTTGCTCAATTTCTTACTTCAGTCGTAGATGAATTCATACCTCCATTCTTTGAGTCTATGGATGAAAAAACCTCACTTGACTTATCTACCTTGAAAACAATAACTGTAAGTGCATCAAAATTACTTGCCTATGTCGGAGCTGTTCTCATTGCTCTAGACCAAATGAATATTGACATTACTGCAATCGTTGCATCAGCAACTATACTCACTTTGATAATTGGACTTGCATTACAAGAAACAGCAGCTAACCTTGTTTCTGGACTTTTGATGTTACTTGATAAACCATTTTCGAAAGGAGATAAGGTGATAGTAATGGGGGTGAAAGGAAGAGTTGATGATGTAGGTCTTATGACGACTAAGATTCGTACTGGTAACGAACGTCTAGTGGTTATACCAAACACTACACTATCGGGGGAAATTGTTGAAAATTATGCATTAGGTGGCTCTCAAGGTGATAAAGATTCTATGAATCTCAGATTTAGAGTTAGAACTTCTTTAGATTCAGATCCGAACATTGTCAAGTCTATCATATACAGTGCAATTAGTGACTGTGAGTTTACTATGGAACACTCGAAAACCGAAGTTTTACTTTACGATGTCACTGAAACAGCATTGGTATTCAGACTTGATTGCTGGGTTGAAAATTACAGTACTGAGAGGAAAGCTAAAGACTGGATTCTAGTAGAAATATTAGAGCGTTTTAAGTCTAATAATATCGGCATACCTTTCCCTCACATTACAGTTAAGCAGGAAGAGTAAGTAATTACCTGATAAGAATTATTTCTCCAGTCCAATGGAATATTAGCAACTCATCTCCTAACCCTTTTCCAAAACCTACAATCATTCCACTACTAGTTCCCACATAATGTCCTTCCCAACCATTATTTGATTCTTTCAAAATCCAAATAGAGCCACTACAAAAGTCCCCATACACATATCCTCCTTGTAATGGTTCAGGCCCCCAGTCCATCCAAAACCCTCCTGTAACCGAACAATTTCCATTATTATGCCCGTAAACTGATACAGGATATGTCAAATTATCAACAGTATCGGCACGGTTATCATTGCAACCTTCATTACTTTCAAAGTCTTGAAAACCTTCCTTCATCGACCAACCAAAATTCATCTGCCCTGCTATTGAGGCTAAGTTTATTTCTTCCCAACAATTCTGTCCAACATCTGCTATCCACAACATTCCATTATTATCCATACTGAATCTCCATGGATTCCTTAATCCATAGTGTAACACATATGGGTCTCCATCTGAATCAGTAATTACTGGACTAATCACATTGTTTTGAAATGAGAAGAGATTTATTGTGCCGAGTGAATTGCTACTATTCTGTCCATTCTCATGTGGATCATCACCACTACCTCCATCCCCTATCCCCCAGAGATATCGATTGTCTCCTATTCCAAGAAGATGCCCACCATTGTGATTTCTATAGGGCTGTTTTACCTCTCTTAATATTGTAATTGTTGAGATATCGATTTCTCCTTCTTCTGTTATTAATACCGAAGCAAGAATCAAATCGGATTCATTTGGTCCTATGCATCCTCCCTCCTCAACATAGGATATAAGCACGATTCTTGAATTGATAAAATCTTCATCAAAAGCCATCCCCAGAAGTCCCTGTTCCATGTGGCAGCGACTAACAATCGAGCTCAAGTCACCAACCTTACTCAATGCCTCTCCATTCCAAGATTTGACAAATCCATTGAGATAAATAATCCATAACTCCCCATTCTCAGGATTTGTAATCGAGTAGTGCGATATGTCCGAGTCTTGTATGTATAAGTCGCATTCGAGTTCATATTCTCCCGAAAATTCACATTCTATAGGTTCCAAAGGTTCTGGCCACACATATTCATCTTCAGAATTCGATAGACATCCAGTAATTCCTGAAGATAGCATCAATAGAGAAACTAATATTACAATTTCTCTCATTTTTGCACATCACCTTAGGAAAAATAAGCTTGTATACCTGGCACATTTGAGACTGCCGCTCCATAGGTTCCTAAGTGTTCTTCGGCGTTAGTTACTACCATGCCATCTGTGTTTAACAGATCACTAAGTATTTCTCTGCCTTCGGCATCATCGCTGAGTGCTGCTAAACCATTCTGGACAGCAATAACAGTTTCTTCATCCATGGTTTCGGGATTGTATATTGCTGGGTGACTTGGCGCTTGTCCAAATGCAGGTAACATCACATATTCATCAACATCCAAACACCAATCATATTTGTCACTACCAGTACAATATGAATTAACCACTGAATCCTTGGCTAGAGCCACATCACCAGTTCCATCAGACAGACATCTTAATGCACCTTTGTAGGATGAATAAGGAGTGCCTCCTTCAGGTATGCTAGAATCTTCTGAGAAGAAATTAGTTACGGTATCCCTTAATGATTCTATTTCGTTAGCATCACCAACGACCTCTGCATATCCGTTTCCAATCAAATATCCCATTGGAATAAGCATACCTGCACTCTTTAACCATCCTGTATGGCAAGATGTTTTTCCTTCCATAAGTGCGAATGGGTCAGTCGAGTCGTCATCATCTAAGTACGCTGCAGCCATATCTGAGTCTGCTTTAACCCAAGCAGTAGCATTGTAGTAAACACGTCCATCTGCCTTTTGTTCTGCTGCTAAAACATCAAGTCCGTATACTTCCCATGCGAGCCATGCTGCTGCTCCATCCATAAACGCAATATCGGCATTCCCTTTATCCACTGCCTCGATAGCTGCCCCTGAATCGGTCACAGCGTATATCTCGACATCCATCCCTGTGAGTGTACTTAATTTGTCAGCTAAATGTTGTGGGTTTTTATCCCAGATAAGATAAGTGTCTTGAATTTCGAATGCAACAATTAGGCAATTCTCCTTATCTTCGCACTCTGGGTAATTAACATCGAAAGCAAGGTAAAGAGCAGTTGCCGAGACTACCAGCCCCACCATCAAAATCGCTTTATTTTTCATTGCCCAGTCTGTAATCTCTGCTGCTTTCATAAGATTGCCGAGAAACCCCATGCACATAAAATTTAGGTTGGCCTAAACTTATCAGGCTCCTCGTTCTTTTGCTCAAATTTTCATAAACCAAATAGCCATTTAGGACCTGCCATAAGCCATCCAAATCTTGATTCAGATGCCTTGAATAGGTTAACTCGGTGCCTACCCACTCTAACTAATTCAATACCTGATGATTGTATTTCTTTATTCCAATGTGATCTAGAAGGTTCTGGAAACGATTTCTCGAAACGTTCAGGAGTTGCCATCAGTTTCCAATTATCAAATTGAGATAATGTTTCTATTATCTTGTTTCTTGCATGATCTGAAAAAATTTCTTTTATTTCTACCATGACTTTCTCTGTTCTTTCTTCTAACTCATTGACTACTTCTTCAAAGGTAGGTATTGATATTTCTAGTAAGTTTCCTGCATTTATGATCTCCTCAAAATTCATCTCAGAAACTTTCCTTAATTCTCCATCTGCATCTATTGTGTCATCATGAAAGACGAATAATATACCATCCATTGATTCTCTAATATCAAACTCCCAATATTTGAATTTCGAGTCAGTTGTTTTTTCAATTGAATTCCTTAGTCCTTCTAGAGTATTCTCCAGTTTAGTGCCAGATGCACCCAGTCTGTGACCTGTATTTCTCATTCCTATCTCTGCCTCTTTTGTTAATTGTCTAGGCGTCGTTTTTTTCCCACCATTTTTCTTCTGCCTCAGGGGGGGCTCTCGAATCTTCTTTTTCCTCATTTAATGATGGATTAGCTGTATTGTTTTCTATAGGCACATATGAAACAAATGTAGATTTCTTTTTGTCTTTTACTGTGAATGCGAGTATTGCTCCAAATAGAAGTACAAAAATTCCACAACAGCAACTCAAGAACCCTAGCCCCGCTTCAAATGGAACCCTCTCTTCCCTTATCATGACCTCCACATTCTCTCCATTACTCTCTGTAAAACTTATTTCTAATTCACCCGAACTTTCAATGACGATTTCACCAATGTACTCAAAACCATCAATCGCTCCATCAACATCATATATCCAACAATCGTCCAAATCAGAACAAGATACAAATTTATTACCTGCATTATTACTGTTCACTTCAATCTCTACTTCTGAACCTGTTTCGACCCATACATTGTACATCGTATTCCATTTAAAATCATCAATATATGTTGTTGGAGTAGTCCCTTCCCACATCAGAGTCCCACTCCAATCTTCACTCTCTGTGTCCATTTCCACATTTGTAAACGAGTTCCCGCCAATAATGACTCCAATTAAACCTCCAATGATTAAAATTCCTCCAATGCCTAGGACTATCTTCGGGACTATGTGCATGCTCCTTGCTATGCATACCAATCTTCAATATTTTCCAAATTGACACCCTTTAAGATAGAATTCTTCAAGAACTCGTCTGAGTTCCAAACATTATACTATGAGTGCTCAGTTTGATTCTAACGATTTCAGTTCATTTGTGTCGTCTCGTCGTTCTACTCGTGATTTCTTGCCAACTCCTGTATCAGATGAATTGATTCAAGAAATAATTACAGACGGACTTACGGCACCTAGTTGGAGCAATACCCGGCCATTTTTAGTGGCGGTAGCAACGGAGGATGTGAGAGATCGACTTTCTGAGGAGTTTCTAAGAAGATGGGATGCCGTGAAGGATTTTCGCGGAGCAGGAATACTTGGTAAAATAAAATCTATAATGAGGCGCTATGGTCATCCAACCAGCAACTGGCTTGTTGCTAAACCGTATCATTCTGACCTCAAACCTAGGTCTACTAGATTAGGTAAGGAATTGATGTCTTTGCTTGGAGTTAGCAGAGAAGATAAGAAACGACGTGATGATTTTTGGGCTCGTAACTACAAATTTTTTGGAGCACCTGTGGAATTATTTATCTTTACTCATAAGACGTTGGGCAAGTTTGCCGCTTCTGATGCTGCTCTATTTATGGAAAATCTCATTTTGTCAGCTCATGCTAAGGGTCTAGGGACATGTCCTCAGGGAGCGGTTGCAATATGGGAAGATGCTGTCCGTAAAGAATTCACAATCAGTAAACAATATTCTTTACTTTGCGGAATATCTGTAGGTTATCCAAGCAATGACTCAATAAATTCATTCGAGGCACATCGCATCCCACCTTCAGATATCATGGCTCCCGTTAAAGAGAAGTGAATCTGACGTCTCAATATTTATGATAATCATTACTTGAGGTTCGATGGTGAGCGAGCCTCTATCACAGCCTCTAGTCATTCGTACTTGTTTAAGATGGTTTTTTGCCAATCCATTTTTCTTAAGTTTGGAAATTATCTTGATCAATATAATCCTCATGTTTCAATTTAATATTACTGAAGTGTCTGTTTTGGGTGGCTCAGTATTTGCAGTTTTTTCTTTAATTTATTTTTTTCTAGATTTTTCTCCAATAACTCCTATTCAAACTTCCTTGATAATTATGGCTGCCATTTCAGAATTCATACTCTCATTTGGATCATATGGCTTCCAAAGATATTGGATTATGTTGGTACTTGTTATCTGCCAGATAGTAGTTGGATTTTCGTATTTTCGTCGTTCTTCCATCTTGGTTTCAGATAATGAGATTTCCATTAATGACATCTCATTTCTAAAGAAAGATATAACGGTTGAGGTTAGAATAAAGATAGCCGCTGGATTATTTGGTTTTGGAGATATTATTCTAAATGAGAGCGCAAACAGACATATCATATCTGGAGTATATCAACCAATAGAAGTTCGACGTATATTGATAGACGATTATGGAATAAAACCGCACCCACAAAATGCATCTTGGGCTGGCACTTTAATCCCATTTCTTATATTTTTAATTATTCTATTATCTGCGAATATAATTATATTCTCTGCAATATTTTGTCTTTTTAATGAACTTCAAACATATTTAAGAATCTTAGCAACTATAATTTCAATGTCCATATTTGTTCTAATCTTACTTAATATTCGGATTCCTAGAGTCAGAAATAATCCTGCTCAAGACCTTCTTCACCTTAATCTCATAAACACTGGTATGTGGACTCAGATTTTCGAACATACAGATAGTTTAGTTGTGAAGCAATTATTTCGTTGTGGGTGGGGGCATAATGATTACAGAGATCACAGGGCGCCAGTTATTGGAGAGAAGATTTGTGGAAAGTGGAACCCTCTTGCTCTTGTCTTGATGCATAATATAATGTTAATTTATCAAATGATAGGAATTCATCGTAGAATGATATACGAGCATGAGATAGAGGCGATTCCACGAACTTATCTTACTTCCAAGTCATATAGATATATCCAGAACTTTGTCAGCAACCCTTTAGCTTCAGATAATATTCCTGAAGATATTGTTGAACAATTTATGCGGTTAAATAATGATTTAGAACGTTGTGGTTTGTATATTGATGATGTCCATGCAGGCAATGTCAGATTGACAGAAAACGGGCAAATTCGT
>Ga0208764_10001115_pt1 | contig 17528 bp, 11 predicted proteins | sample ETNtaG_18_FD_185762 | JGI IMG/M metagenome (GOLD analysis project Ga0208764, IMG submission 185762) | Marine microbial and viral communities from oxygen minimum zone, Eastern Pacific Ocean - ETNP201302SV91 (SPAdes) (version 2) | ecosystem: Environmental > Aquatic > Marine > Oceanic ... | reverse complement strand
AAAGAAAATGATTTTAACATTATCAAATCATTTGGGATGAATACAATTCGATTACCTTTTGATTACAAGCTTCTGATGAATTTAGACAAGAAGCCTTTTCGACTCAAAGAAGATGCATGGTACTGGTTTGACCTCGTCATCAAATTAGCGAAAGATAAAGACCTATATCTCATCCTTGATATGCACGGCGCCCCTGGGAGACAAAGTGGCATGGACCACTCCGGAAGATCAGGGTATAACAAACTATGGTCTAGTAAAGATTTTCAAGATCAGACTATATGGTTATGGAACCAAATTTCTAATCGTTACAAAAATGAACCCACTATTGTGGCATATGATTTATTAAATGAGCCATGGGGGAGCAATGAAAAGGATCTAAAAAAGATTGTTTTAAAATGTTACAAAGCAATTCGAAAAAATGATGATCAACATATTGTGATATTTCCTGGTCACACTAGTGGCATAGATTTTTACAAAAATATTAAATCTGTAAATCTTAATAATATTATTTATACTATGCATTTCTACCCTGGTTTTTTCGGATGGGGATCTGCTACACCATATGTGCATGCAAAATTTCTATTAGAGGGATTACCAAATTGGGCAGCAAAAATGGAGAAGTTTAATAGTCCGCTATTAATTGGCGAATTCAATGTTGTACTGAAAGAAGCTGGTGGAGGTGAAATGATGCGTAGATATTATGATTTTTATGAATCTTTAAATTGGCCTGCTACAATGTGGTCCTATAAAGTTCTCGATGCAACTGGGGGAGTTGGAGATGGAACTTGGGGTATGGTTACCAATGCAAAAAACCTTATAGATGTAGATTTAAAGACCGCTTCTTATAATGAAATACGTGATTGGTTTATTTCTTTTGGAACAATAGAAATTGAAATAGATAAAGACTTACAGTTTTGGTTAACTACAAGGAATAAGCCTAGTATGTTAGATGATTTACCTCCAAAACCACCAGCAATAATTGCACCTCCGAGTAAAGATCCCCTCCCGTTCGCTTGGAAAGTTATAGATATCGGAAGGCCTTTAAAAGGAGGGCAAAAAATCAATAAAAACAATTGGTCATTTTATGGAGGTGGCGATGATATATGGAATGCAAATGATCAATTTCGTTTTGCTTATCAAAAAATAAAAGAAGACTTCACCTTTACCATCAAAGTAGATTCACTTTATAATACTCACCAGTATGCAAAAGCCGGAATAATGATTCGAAAAAGCCTCAACAAAAATTCTGCTCATGGGATAATAAATATATTCCCAAGTGGTAATACAGAGTTTGGTTATAGAATTAAAAATGGTGAAATAATGAAAGCCTTATCAGGTCAAAAGATCGATTGGGAAAATGCTAGATTAAAAATTGAAAAATCCAAAAACATGGTTGAATTTTTTGTATTTAGTAATAATCTATGGGGTAAATTAGGCGAATTAGATATTACAAAATGGGGTAACTCATTCTATGTCGGGATAGCTACTCTGTCTCACGATAACAATCAATTAACCAAAGCCCAATATTCTGAGATTAATCTAAAACAATAGATAATCTAGTTTAGACTATCCTGCAGCTATAGATAGAAATAAATACATACCCACTGTAGTCATAATAATTAAGTATGATACAGTTTTTGCATGTTTCCAAGGAGTCATATCAACTGGTGGTTTATCTTTTTTATCACTCTCTGCAATTTCTATTTCGGATTTTGGTTGTAAGTATCCTACAATAAGCATTACTCCTATAGATATTACAAAACTGATAAAATAGCCATGAAGCCAGTGCAATTCTCCATTCCCATCTGCAAAAAATTCTGGTACATTTTTTATATTAATAAAAGAAAAGAAAGCATATACTAATACTCCAATTATCATTCCAAGCTTAGCAGCAAAGGCAGGTACATATTTTGTTGTTATACCTAAAAGAAAAATTCCTATAATTGGTACACTGTATAACCCATTCACTTTTTGCAAGTACGTAAAAATAGATTCCATTTTCTCTAATTGAGGAGCAATAGCTATTGATAAAATAGCAAGGATAAATCCAAATTTTTTTCCAGCAATAACTATATCTTTTTCCCTAGCGTTTTTATTTATGTAACCCTTATAAAACTGAAGGCTAAATAATGTCGACGCACTATTTAATGCGCTATTAAATGAGCTTAAAATTGAACCAAGAAGAACAGCTGCGAATAAACCAATAGACCAATCAGGCAATACATGGCGCACAACAGCTCCATATACCTGATCTTGTTTTGTAATACTGATCATATCAGTCATATGCAGTGCAATAATCCCAGGTAAACAAAGCATAACAGGACCAACAAGTTTCATGGCAGATGCAAACAGCACCCCTTTCTGTCCATCTTCTAGGGATTTTGCAGCCATTGCACGTTGAACAATAACTTGATTTGTTGACCAATAAAAAACCTGAATAAACATCATTCCTGAAAATAATGTTGGCCATGGGACGGTCACAATTTTGTCATCTACATTAGTTTGAGTTAATACTGAAAGGTATTCAGGATTACTTTGAAAGATAGTTGAAATACCATTTAAAAATGAACCATCACCCAGTTTTATAAGAGCCAAAATTGGAATTGCTAATCCGCCAATTAATAGCCCTAATCCATTAATTGTATCACTTACGGCAACAGACTTCAATCCGCCTAAAATAGCATATGAACTACCCAAAATACCTATAGTAGCAACAATGGTATACAATGGAAAATCAAGCGAAAACATACCTTTTAATGCCAAGGAACCAGTATATAAAACTACTGGGAGGAGTACCGTTACATAGCCAAAAAGAAATAAACCAGAGACCATTGAACGAGTTGTTTTATCAAATCGTTTTTCTAAAAAAGCAGGAGTTGTTGTAAAACCACTTTCTAAATATCGAGGTAAAAAAACTAAGGCTGTAGCAATCATTGCAAAAGCTGCCAAAGCCTCCCAAGCCACACCAACTAGTGCCTTATCTCCAAACACATCACCATTCAAGCCAACCAATTGCTCCGTCGAAATATTTGTAAGTAAAAGAGAACCTGCGACTACAGGCCAAGTAAGCGCCCTCCCTCCAGTAAAATACTCTTCAGTTGCACTGTCTGATTTTTTCATACCTATTACAATAACATAGGTTAGGTATGCGACAGTACCCGTTGCTAAAATAAAACTAATAATAGTAAAACCTGTCATATATAATTGTATAGTGTTTTATAATGGGAGTATTTTAAAATACCAATTTATTATGGGTTTTCCCATTTTCTTTCATTTTAAATTCAAAATATTACCCCACAAGGGTGAGATACAATGCGAAACATACTTATTATAATCATATTTTTAATTAAATATTTAATTGGACAAACAATCCAACTAAATGAAATTGTTTCAAGCAATGGTGACATATTATTTGATGAAGATGGAGAGACACCAGACTGGATAGAAATATATAACCCCGAAATGGAATCATTAAATCTTTTAGGATTTGGGATTACCGATGATCCTGGTGATCTACAAAAATGGATTTTCCCTTCAATTATAATCGGGCCAAATGAATATCTCATCATATTTGCTTCAGATAAAGATCGAACTGATATTGTAAGCCACTGGGATGCAATAATTGATTGGGGTGACGAATGGTCCTACTGGATTGGGAATAGTGAACCCATCTCAGACTGGGAATTCCCGGATACAGATATCAGTTTCTGGCCATTAGGAAATAGTGGGTTTGGCTATGGTGATAATGATGATAATACTGAGACTGGGCAAACTACCGCTGTTTTCGTCAGAAAAAACTTTAATATCAACGATCCATCAATTATCATTAAAGCTTTATTTCATATAGATTATGATGATGGATATATTGCCTATCTTAATGGAGTTGAATTCTCACGCAGAAATCTAGGCACAATAGGCTCCTCTATTGATTATAATGAAACAACAACCGCGCTTCATGAAGCCGAAATTTATTCTGGAGGTTTCCCAGAGCAGATTATTATCAACCTTGAAGAATTTCCAATTATTGCAGGAATAAATACTATAGCAATTGAAGTTCATAACTATAGTACCTCTTCATCAGATTTAAGCTGTATCCCTTTTCTTACCCTAGGATATAATACAACAATAGATAGCACAAATATCCCAAATGAATTAATGGGGTTACCAAACTCATTTTTGCACACAAATTTTAAAATCAATTCAAATGGTGAGGATATAGTATTGAGTGATGACAATGAAATAATTTTAGATTCAATTTATACTAGTGCATTAGAAACAAATATGTCTATCGGGAGAGAACTAGAAGGAAATAACTGGGCTCTGTTTTCTGATCCCACTCCTGGTGAATCAAATACAAACCCACCCTACCTTGGCGCTTTATCGCTACCCGATTTTTCATTAGAGTCTGGATTCTATGACAGCAATCAAATAACAATAGAAATATCTAGTACAGATGAACTCGCTATTATTTATTTTACAACTGATGGCACTAAACCAACAGTTAATGATACCCAATACGAAAATCCTATTACAATAAATTCTAATACTGTTATTAGAGCTCGTTCATTTTTAGATGAATGGGTTCCATCAGATATAAAAACTAAAACTTATATTATGGGAATAGATGAGTTGAGTAGTCTTCCAAAAATTTTTCTAACTACAGATCCAAACAGTTTTTTCGATGAAGATACTGGAATGTATGTAATGGGACCAAATGCTGAATGGGATTTCCCTTATTTTGGAGCAAATTTCTGGGAAGATTGGGAACGCCCTATCCATTTTGAAATTTTAGAAACTGATGGTTCAAATTATTCAGCTGATGCAGGTGCAAAAATTTTTGGTGGTTGGAGTAGAGCATTCCCTCAAAAATCAATTTCTATATTTTCAAGAAGTTATATTGGCCCTAGCAGTTTTGATTACTCACTATTCCCTGATGTATCAATCAATAGCTATGAAGCATTCGTATTAAGAAATTCGGGTAATGATTGGGAATCAACTATGCTAAGAGATGGTTTTATTACCGGCCTTGCAAAAGATCTTGACATTGATCATCAGAAATATAGACCAGCAATACTCTATATTAATGGTGAATTTTGGGGAATACAAAATATCAGAGAAAAAGTTAATGAACACTTCATTGCGTCAAATCATACAGTCTCAAGCGAACACATTGATCTATTAGATATTGAAGGTATATATGACCGCAATATAATCCATGGAACTAACGCTGATTATCAAATTCTAATGAACTACCTCGATACACAGGAAATGAATGACCCTTTAGTGCAAAATGCATTGGAGAATTGGATCGATATAGAATCTTACTTTAGCTATCAGGCATTTCAGATATTTATAGATAATCGTGACTGGCCAGGAAATAATATCAAATTCTGGAGAGATCATAGAGTGGGTGGAAAATGGCGGTGGATACTATATGATACAGATTTTGGATTCGGGATCTGGGACCCTTCTGCATATACTTTTAACACATTGAATTTTGCTCTAGTTGATGATGCACCAGGATGGCCAAATCCACCTTGGAGTACCTTTGTTTTTAGGAAACTAATAGAAAATGAAAATTTTAAAAACCAATTTGTCAATGTTTACTGCGATATGCTGAATACCGTTTTTCAACCAGAATTTTTACTCAATCACCTTGATTCAATATCAGGGCAAATTGAAGATATAATCCCTGTTCATAGAAACAGATGGTACAACGACGGCAATTGGCCCAATTCCACAGTCAATTGGGAGTGGAGACTAGAAGTAATGGAAAATTTTGGGAATAATAGACGGACATATGCAATTAATCATCTTCAAAATAAGTTTGATTTACCAAATTTAGCGCAAGTGGAATTAAATATCGTTCCAGAAAATGCTGGTTCAATCAAATTAAATACATTAGAAATAAATGAATCAGGCTGGGTAGGCTATTATTTCCCAACCATCCCAATTCGTTTAACTGCAAAACAAAATGATGGATATCAATTTAGTCACTGGCTGGAATTTCCTGATTCAACCAATATGCTAAATATCGATATAACAGATCCATTCTCTTTAACTGCAGTGTTTTCAACTACTGAATTAAGTCCAGGTACAGTTGTAATTAACGAAATAAATTATAATTCTAATGATGATTATGACTCTGGAGATTGGGTTGAATTGTTTAATCCTGGCGAAACTAATTTGGATCTTTCAGGGTGGACTATGAAGGATGATGATAATAATCATATATACACTCTACCTGAAGAAACAATCATTGATAGTTGTGGGTTTATTATACTTGTGCAAGATATTCAGCTTTTTTCATCCCAATTTCCAAACATAATTTCAGTGATTGGTCCCTTTGATTTTGGGTTAAGTGGTGGTGGTGATGATGTAAGAATCTATGATAATATCGGAACTCTAATTGATTCTATAAGGTACGATGATAGTGACCCTTGGCCTATAGAACCAGATGGGGATGGAGCAACCCTTGAGCTGATTAATCCATTTTGGGATAATTCCCTGGCTAGCTCTTGGGCTAGTTCAAATAATTATGGTACACCAGGATCACAAAATTCATCTTATCTATCTTCGGAACCACCAAAGAATTTCTTACCTAACAAGAGCACTCTTCTAACTGCCTATCCCAACCCATTCAATGGATCTATAAAAATTCCTTTCCAACTTTCATCAAATATTAATTCATCAATTATTATTTATAATTTACTTGGGAAAATAATAAAAAAGACCTCGCTTCAAAATTTTGAATTAGGGGAAAATTCTATTTCCTGGGATGGAAGGGATCAACTAGGACAAGAAGTAAGCACGGGAATTTATTTTGTGCAACTTCAATCGGCGGTTCCGAGTAAGGTCAAAAAACTAGTATACCTAAAATAACTTTATTATTTCTGGATTATTTTTTTCTATATTTTTCAATCACTATAAATATGAAATATAGTTGAAATACGTTCTATTAAATTTTTTTGTTATTACCACCAGTTTCGCTGAGATTAAACACGAAAGAGGAATTTTAACAGAATTCTTCGGAGGATTTTCACCCGGCACAGCATATGATAATTGGGTAAGCCATACAACAGAAGGTGTCGCTAGTGATGGTTTTAATGATTATGGCCCACCCTGGCTTGATACACAAACTAATGGTTTTGGTGAACACAGAATTTTAACAGAAAATTCAGAGACGCTTAATTATTGGGAATCAATCTTTGATAATTTTGTTATAGGTGATACAACGCTTGTTGATTCTTTGCTCCAAGATTCCATTGGATCTTTTTTTTATGAACTAGTTATTTTTGAAGATACATCAATAAATAAAATTTACCATATTATAAGAGAACAATTGGATACAACTTATATTGATTTAAATGCTCCTGATAATGATGATGATGATGTTATTGGTAGCTTTAAAAATAGCTGGGGAATGTATATTATAAACCCCTCTGCAAATAGAGAGCAGGTGGTTATACAAGTTCCTCATCCATGCGATGATTTTATTTCACCGTATATAGCCCTTAAAATTTTTATCCATACAGATGCTTTTGGCTTTATGATCGCCAGTGCAGGTCGTGAAGTCGCATGGAATGAAATAGGCAATTACTCTAACAGTAAATCAATTTCAGATCCTTCTAGATATCCACATACAGTATTTCAAAAATTTCAAGAATCCATTACTCAGCCACTTATTGGCTTGCATCCTCATTGGCCTCTAATATTTGCTATCCATAGTTTTGATAATGCTACACATCTTCCTCGTAAATCAGTCATAATGGCAGCCGGTGCTCAAAATTCATTAACCACAAAACCCATAAGAGACATTTCAGGTGACCATTTTGATATTCTAAATTTTACCTCTGAATATCCCATAGAAGCATATCAGTTTAGTAATCCCAATCCTTTACACGTAACAGATTATTATGAAGTATTCTATGATGATTATTGTATGTATGATAATGGAGAGGATGAATTTTCAATCACACTAGCATCAGAATTGAGAGGATCACCCACTGGTATTCAAATGCTTGATTTACAATCTCAAGTAAGTAACTATTCAGTATACGAGCCTTGGGTACATATTGAACTTGATGAAAAACCTATGTTATTTGATAATATCGAACTCCCAGATGATACACTGTATAACAATGGTTTATTCCCTATTGGATTTCATAATTTTTCTATGATTATTGAATATTACCAACCCTTTATCGATGCAATTGAAAATTACCTAAGCCACTGGGAGACAATACCCGACATAACATCACCTGACTCAATCGAATCAATTATGGCATATAATGTTGATAATTCTGATCAAGTTTACCTTAACTGGTCTCCGGTTTATGATACCAATTTTAAATCTTTCCAGATTAAGGCAGACACTGACACTTCATTTAATAACCCGCTCCTTTTTGACCTTAGTGATTATGAAATGTTACAATTTATGCGCAGGGACCACGAAACCCTAGAGGGGTTAAATAATACTGAATCATGGTGGTTTCAAATTCGAGCAACAGATTATTTCGATAACACTGGACCTTGGTCTAAATCCGTTTCTAATCTATTGCCAGGACACAGTTCTCCTGACACGCTTCTATTTTTCAATAATACCCTCCCTATACAAAGTATCTTTAATGAAGATGTCGATGAACAAAGTTTCATTATTGATACCAATAATACAATACCCGGGAATAGCCCTACTCTTGCACTCTTTGGTAATACTTGGAAATCAATTCAGATTGACCCTTTTGCGCTAGACACATCTACAGTGCTTCAAGTATTTGTTAGGATTGACAGTATATCAGAGATCCAAGGAATTGGTTTCGCAAATATAGATAATAATATCAGATATTCATTCTCAGGGTTGGAAACCTTAAATATTGAAGAATGGATTCCAGTTTATCAGGGTGTAAACCCACATGGCTCATGGTATTCTTATAGATTCCCCATTGGTAATGATTGGTTGGCTTGGTATGATACCCTTTCAATAATTAATGAAATTCATTTTATCAATGATCATGATGATACTAATAGTGTACCTGGAGGTATACATTTTAGCATGATACGTGATCTAACACCAGATCTACCTATTCCGCCCTTAGTATCGATTAACTATAATCTTGGGAATATTCGCAGTAACAATAATATTGAAATGGTATCAGTTTCATTTGAATCGGTTGTCCAGGATACTGATTCCTATTATTTCTTATATCACTGGGAATTTGGAGACGGACAATCCTCAAATGAGCCTAATCCATCGCATGATTATCTTGTTGAAGATGACCATGAATATTCTGTGATGTTGATCGTTGAAGATGAGACCGGTAAACAAGGTTTTGCAACCACTTCTATTCAGTTAGATCAAGGTAATTCTTCCTTCCCAATCACTCTAAACTTTGTTGGCGATATTATGATGGGAAGACGTTTTGAAGATATTGATGGAATTATTACCACTCAAGGTGTAGAAGCATTGTTTGAACCTACCTTGGATATCTTGGGTCTTGCAGCAGATGTCACAATCGCTAATTTAGAAATTCCTCTTTCAAACCAAGGATTCCCTCATCCGACTAAAAGTGTAATTTTTCGTTCTTCTCCTGAAAATGTCAGTGGTCTAATCTATGCTGGGATTGATGTTGTCTCGCTTGCAAATAACCATATTCTGGATTACATGGAACCTGCACTAATTCAAACTCAAAATATTTTAAATGAAGCAGCGATTCTACATTCAGGAGCAGGATTAAATAGTTACGATGCTTATCTGCCTGCATTTAAATCTGTAAAAGGGCAAACTATTGCTTTTCTTGCCTCAAGTGATAGAACTGGTCAATATAATAATTATCAGCCTTATTTAAATGCAGGGGAGAATAAATCTGGGTTTGCTTATATGACACCATATTATTTAAGACAACAAATCGAATCTGTTGAAAATATTGCAGACATTATTATAGTAGAAATGCACGCAGGTAGCGAGTATTCAATTGAGCCAAGTGAAAATTATGACTCTTTTACTCTTCCAGATAGGCTGAAAAATTTAAGAATTAATCCCGCAAGTCAAGTTGGATTCATTGAGAATCCAAAATATGGTTTAGATACAGAAGATTATTCTTGGCGGCTTGATCGACCAAAATTATGGGACAGAGCCATTCGTCATTTTGCAATAGATGAAGGTGCTGATTTAGTGATCGTGCATCATCCACATATCATCCAAGGAGTAGAAGTCTATAATGGGAAACTCATCGCTCACTCTTTAGGTAATTTTATATTTGACTTAAATTACCCAGAGACATATCCATCAATGATTCTTAATGCTTCCGCAAATGAAAATGGATTAATAGAATACACAATTACACCTTTATATATTGATGATTATTTAACAGGTCCTGCAACAGGTGAACTAGGAAACTTTATCTTAGATTATATTGCCATGCGCTCAAAAGAACTTGGCACCCACGTACATGTAGATACTGATAACCAACGTGCGGTAGTGATTATGGATACGCTTAGTTCAGAAACAGAACATGTTGATTATAATGCATGGGTAGTAAATTTTAAGCCCGTTCAACTTTTTGGAGAATCATCATTTGTATCAGAACCAATTAAAATAGCTAAGGCGGGTAGTTTATCAGAGATCCTAAATGGGAATACAATCATTTCACATTACAGACTTGGAAGAGAAAAAATTTGGATGAATAATTTTGAAAATGAAGGAAGTACACTATGGAATTTGAACAGTGAATCAGAGGTGTTACAAGATTCTATTTTTCGTAGAGGTAGCATGGGATTGTTACATATAAGGACCCAAGATTCACCAGATAACATTGTCACAGACTTGGAGGAACGTATTCCATTCTATAAAGAATTTTTACACACACTTCATGGAACCATAAAAACAAATAATGCAAAAAATGTCACTCTCGAAGCAAGATTTTATGAAGGACGCACAGGTGAAAGTTTGAGCACCACATCTATCAATGATTCTATCTCAGGTAATACCGGTTGGCAAAAATATTGGGATGAAATTCCAATCCAAGAAGAAGCTAATTTTTTTAATATTAGAATGAATAGTGACGTCCCAGATTCTGGATATTCTTATTCTTTTTTTGATGATGTTGGGTTTATCCAATGGGATAGTTTAGTATCTATTTCTGAATATCCTATCGCAATTCCACATCCAAATGATTTTGAATATATTCAATTATTTTTTAGTCAAACTGAAATAGATTTATTTGGCCTCGCCTTAAGAAATACAATTATTGGACCTCTAGAGTCTTTAGCCTCTTATCCAAAGGTAGTCCAATCAGTAGTTACTGTCCCTGGAAATTTTTACTTTTTTGATGAATCAAAAGGTGCAATTGGAAACAAACATTGGTTATTTGGTCAAGAAACTGAAGGGGTTGGGGAAACTCCATTTTGGTTTTGTGAGAATCCTGGGATATATGAGGTCTCCCTTTCTGTTACAGGACCAAATGGTCAAGAAAGTATCGGGATAATTAATGTAGTTGGCGTTGCAGAAGATTCGGAAGGATATTTACTTGGAGATGTAAATGGTGATGGTTTCATTACAGCAGTAGACGCTATTTTATCAGCGAACTATATATTAGGGGTTATTAATTTACAACCAGAAGAGTTTCTTGCTACAGATATCGATGGAAATACTAGGATAAATATTTTTGATGTATTGCTTATATCAGACCTAGCAAACTAGCTAACATATATATTGAAATACTTGATCTAAATTTGCAAATACTTTTCGGCCTGTTTTTTGTAATCGATCAAAATTGACATGACCATGCTCAACTAATAGACAATCTACATTTATACTTTCAGCAACATCACTATCATGAATTGTATCACCAACCATCACAATTTCATTACTCCTATAAGGTAATTCATTAATTAAATATCTGCCACGTTCTGTTTTCCCGGTAGCATATTGATTATCAATACCTACAATTTTAATAAAATATTTTTCTAGCCTATGAGCCTTCACCCATTCTATAAGAAATTCATGTTTCCCAGCAGAAAGAATAGATTGCGTAATCCCAAGATTATAAGTCTTCTTTAGAACCAGCCGACATTCTGAGTGCAATTCCGTAAGATGGAATTGTCTACTATAATATTCAACAAACTCATCTCCTGCGACTTCAAATGGTTCTTCTTCAAAATTGAAACCTAAATTTTTATAGTAATCCTGTACTGGAAATGTGAAAACTTTTTTATAGGTCTCTTCAGAGATAGTTGTTAATCCCCTCTTTTTCAGACCATTATTAATGCCATCTACGCATAACCATCGATCATTTAAAAGAGTACCATTCCAATCCCAAATAATATGTTTGTATTCCATAACAGATTATATGTCAAAATAACGGGAAAAATATTTGAAATTGAATAAATTTTCAACCTATGGAACCAGTATTTATTAAAAATTTAAAAAACAGAATGCGAAAGACCCTTCCTGGAAAAGTCGCTCAGGAACGGATGATGGTCAGACCCCATATTCTTAGAACAAAATTATTTAACAGTAAAAATCATCATAAACCAGCAGCTGTTTTAATATTATTATATCCAACTGATGGCGAATGGTGGTTTTTTTTAACCAAGAGAACTGAAAATGTAGATCATCATAAAGGACAAATATCCTTTCCCGGCGGAATGTTGGAAAAAAATGAATCGAAAGAAGAAGCTGCTATTAGAGAAACATATGAAGAGATTGGTATTCCACCCCAAAAAATAAAAATTATTGGACAATTAACTCCATTTTTTATTCCGGTTTCTGGGTTTAAAATTTTCCCATTTGTCGGTTGGCTAGAAAAAAAACAAAAAACTAAAATTCATACTGCTGAAGTAGAACAAATTTTTTCTACTTCAATTAATACGCTTATGAAAGATGAAATTAAGAAAGAAAAAAATGATGTTTTAGCTGGGTCTAAAGTAACAATACCTTACTTTGATATCGAGGATAAAATGGTTTGGGGTGCGACTTCAATAATTTTATCTGAATTCAAATATATTTTATTGGAGACAATATGACGTTAGGCCAATGGCTCAATTCACTATCATCAATGGACCATTTAATTTTATTATTATTATATATTGGGTCTATCTACTTAAGTAATATTACTTTAAATGCAATGATAGATTATTATAATGAAAAAAAACAATTTAATAAATTCAGAATAAAATTCCGGGTATCACCTATTGCATTATTATCTCTTGGATTTTTATATAGTTTTTTTATTTATAAAATTTTTGATGCCATTTTTGAAATTATGCCATAATAGCAAAACAAAATATCATGCACTGCCATTTTAAAATTCAATTTATTGTACATATAAAATTAAAATCCGTTATCCAAAATTTATATGACCTAAATATTAAAGAATTCCTTTAAAAAAAATATTATAATGGAAAAGAAAAAAACTAAAATTTTTGTAATCGATACTAACGTGGTACTACATGACTCAACATGTATACAAAACTTTGAAGATAATGATATTATAATACCCATATCGGTACTTGAAGAACTAGACAAATTTAAAAGAGGTAATGAACAGGTTCACTATAATGCTAGAGAATTTTTAAGAAGCTTAGATGAACTTTCAACAAATTCTAATAATGGACAATTAAAAAAATTAAATGGTAAAATAAAAATCGTAGTGAATCATAACTGGCATTCTGATGTCAGAGAAATATTTAATGAGGATTGTCCTGATAATCGAATCATCAACTGCGCCTATAAAGTTCAAAATGAAAACCCCACACGCATGGTTATTCTTATCTCAAAAGACACAAATATGCGGTTAAAAGCACGCTCATTATCTATAAAAGCCGAAGATTATACAACTGATACAGTTAAAAATATTCATCATATTTACACGGGTACTCGGCTTATAGAAAATGTCGATAGTCTTGAAATTGATTCGTTCCAAAATTCGTCTTGTGTTGAGGCGAAAAAGTTTAAATCTGTTCCAACCCCACAGCCTAATGAAAATTTTATTTTACGTAATGGCAAAAAGTCAATACTTGCTTCATTTGATCCATTTTTAAAAAAATTAGTTAAAATAGATAAACCAAGTGCTTATGGGATAATTCCAAGAAATGCTGAACAATCTTTTGCTCTTAATATGCTTTTGGATATTAGAATTCAACTAATAACAATCTCAGGAAAAGCTGGAACTGGAAAAACTCTTTTAGCTCTATCAGCTGCTTTGGAACAAAGAAAAGATTTTCGACAAATTCTTTTAGCAAGACCTGTGATTCCCCTAAGTAATAGAGATCTAGGATTTTTACCTGGGGATATTAGTTCTAAATTGGAGCCCTACATGCAACCTCTATTTGATAATCTCTCTGTTATACGTCACCAGTTTAGAAAGAATGATAAACGTGCCGTAAAAATCAATGAGCTTTTAGATGAAGAAAAGTTATTGATTACTCCTCTTGCTTACATACGTGGAAGAAGTCTGCAAAAAGTATTTTTTATAGTTGATGAAGCACAAAATCTTACACCCCATGAGGTAAAAACGATCATTACTCGTGCTGGAGAAGGAACAAAGATAGTTTTCACTGGAGATATTCATCAAATTGATCATCCATATCTTGATAATAGATCAAATGGCCTTACTTACCTTATCAGTCATATGTATGGTCAGGATATATTTTCTCATATTACTTTAGAAAAAGGCGAACGTAGTGAGCTCGCTGAGCTAGCAAGTAACCTCCTATAGCTTTGACGCAAGAATTATTTAGCTCTTTACAAATTCACTTAGATGATGAAGGACTACTTTCGTTAACTAAGCTAGCAAGGTGGAGTAAAATACTTGGATCTATTAATTTCTTTTTAGGCACGCTAAATGGTTTAATGATAATCCCAATAATATTTAATGATCAAAAAATGATTGTTATTGCGATACTCCCTCTATTGATATCTGGGGTCTTGATCTATATGGGTATAGAGCTAAATAAAGCATCAAGAAATATACATGTTGCTATAATTAATGAACGTGATGATAAACTTTCTGATGCCTTAATAAATATTCAAAAATTTTTTTTCCTATCTGTTACACTTTATTTAGTAAGCTTTGTTTTACTAATATTTTTAATGGGATTGGGGATGCTTTTTAACAATGAAATACCTGCATTAATTCCAAATAGATCAACTACAGTCTCTATTTAATCTCCTAAAATTTCATCAATTTTTTTTTCTACTTTTTTTTCTACAATTTTCTTAGTGGATTCTTTGGCATTTTCTATGGATTCTGATGCTACATCTTTTATCTTCTCTACATTATCAGACATTGAATGCTTCAATTCATCCATTGTTTGGGGAACATCTTGACCTGTATACTTCAAATAGAGTACATAAATAACTAATAAAACACCTATAGAAAAAACTAACTTTATAATTTTCTTAACCAACGCATATACTAGAATAATTCCCATAATTCCAAGGATAGCTATATACACAGGGTTAGAGGTCATTGTATTCATCAAGGCTTCCATAATGGTATGAATATAAAAAGTAACATATTTATGATTAAGAAAATTCTAATTAATTTTTACGATGAGGCATCTAGTATTTTTTTTCTTTTTTACATGGCTATTTTGCCAAGAAAAATATCCAGTTGATACAATAATAAAGTCAAAAAAAACATCATTATTTAATAAAATTTTTTTGTTACCTATTGCTGGATGGCAAAGAGTTTCATATAACAGTAATTTTTTTAACTGTCAGTATTTTCCAAGTTGCTCTAACTATGGAGCTAAGGCTATCGGGGAATATGGTATAATCAGGGGAAGTATTATTGCATCAGAAAGGATTACCCGCTGTAATCCGTTTGCCCTTCATTATCACTTGGAATTGAATCGCCCTTTTCATGATTCAGATGGAAGATTAATTGACCCCATAAATCAAAATAAATTCTCTAACTCAACGAGGTCTCCATTAGTCTCAGCCATTTTATCTGCAATCATCCCAGGTACAGGAAGAATGTATGCAGGCAGAACTATGGATGGAATAATGGGGTTCTGGTCATTTTATTTGACAAGTAGTTTAGCATACAATCTATTCAGTGATAACAGATATTCTCTGGGTTCATTATTTGGTACTATTGCCGCGTTTACTTATTTGGGAGAAATATATGGCGCATGGCGTTCGGCTAAGTATTACCAAAAATTAGAAGAATAAAATAATAATTGAGCCACCGAGCAGAATCGAACTGCTGACATCCAAATTACGAATTTGGCACTCTACCAACTGAGTTACGGTGGCAATTAATAATCATTTAATATGCTTCAACCTCTAATAATTCCACTTCAAAGATTAAAGTCGCACCTGGAGGTATTACACTCCCCGCACCTGCATCACCATAACCAAGATCTGGCGGGATGGTTAATTTTCTTTTCCCTCCAACCATCATACCCTTAACACCAAGATCCCATCCTTTAATCACTGAACCCACACCTAGTGTAAATGTAAAAGGCTCTCTTCCAGAGTTTAAGGATGAATCAAAAATCGAGCCATCCTCTAATTTCCCAGTGTAATTCACCACAACTTTATTATAATCCTGGGCTGCTTGACCTTCACCAACCACCAAATTCTCAATAATTAATCCATTATCCATAGTTAAAATACTTCCTTTGTTGTCACAACCTAATTCAATAAGAATCAAGCAAAACATTAATATTTTATGAGAAAAATTCATTTCACGTACGTTCATTTATTGATAAAAAAGGTCTGTAAATTTACCTTATCATTACTCTGACACAAATGATATAGAAAATGAAATATTCTTTTATAAAAATAATTATTCCAACTTTAATAGTTACAAGCTCTGTTCTTATCGCAAGCGAACGATTACAGCTAAAAAATGCATCTCTTCTTGAAAATAAAACTACAGCAGGTGAATCCATAAAATATATATCAGGGAATGTAATTTTTTTGAAGGGCGATTTGACTCTTAATTGCGATGAAGGTAGGCACTACGATGAAAAGGGACTCGCAATATTATATCAAAATGTATCTGCAATCCAAAAGGGACGTAGTTTAACTTGTGATACCATAAAGTTTTTTTCAAATGAAGATAAACTAATAAGTATAGGAAATTCTCGAGTTTGGGAGCAAGACTATGATTTGAAGGCTGATTCTATTACTGTATTTACAAAAATAGATAGTGGTGTTGCACTTGGAAATGTTACTCTATTCCAAAAAGGACAAGTTATTAAAGCTGATCGTATTGAATACCAAAAAGATAAAATCCATGATGGTGTATCTTATACAGCCATTGGTGGAGTAACCATAGCAGATTCGACAAGAATAGCAACCTGCGAAAGAGCTCAATATAAAATTGAAAAAGAAATAACAACGTTAGAAATAGAGCCAAAAATAAAAGATGGTGGCAGAATTTTATCTGGTGAAAAAATTGAATTAACCTATCAAAATGAATTATTAAAAAAACTGTTTATTCCACGTAAAGCTTTAGCTATCACTCCTATTGATGGATACCAAAGATCGTTATCTGATTCTTTAAAAGTTGGCG
>Ga0208764_10001114_pt1 | contig 17530 bp, 12 predicted proteins | sample ETNtaG_18_FD_185762 | JGI IMG/M metagenome (GOLD analysis project Ga0208764, IMG submission 185762) | Marine microbial and viral communities from oxygen minimum zone, Eastern Pacific Ocean - ETNP201302SV91 (SPAdes) (version 2) | ecosystem: Environmental > Aquatic > Marine > Oceanic ... | reverse complement strand
ATTACCATGGCCAGTGATGTTAGCGCCGACTTTGTAGAGTCCGGCTGGGACCCCATTATCCCCAACCTGAATGCCGGCGAGATGTGCGATGCCATAATCTCGGCGATGACGAAGACAGATGAGCGCGACCAGGTCGTCGACTTCACCAGGGCTTACTACACAAGTAGCCAGGGTGTTATCGGTGCAGACGGTTCAGCCGCTATATCGGACGTCTCGGACCTGAACGCAGCAGGTACCACAATTGCCGTACAGTCCGGGACCACCTCGGACCTATACGCCAATGAGAACCTAGGTATGGCTACGATCAGCGCCTTCGATGACTTCCCTTCAGTAATCGCCGCTATTAACAACGGTGACGCGCACTACGCTATGGGAGACGCCCCTGTTCTCTCCCTAGAGGGCGACCTGATGGTCACCTTCTCTGACGAGAACTTCGGACTCGCAACTCGCGAGACCTCCGGGGAGCTTCTGGGCGCAATGAACGTCGCTATCGGCGCTATGGTTGCATCCGGAGAGTACGACGCCATCTATGGCGCCTGGTTCGACGGAGCAGTGACCCTAGCTGACGACACGACCGCTGACACAGCAACCGCATACCCCGCACCAAGCGAGGGCAGCGACCTGACAGCAGTTCTGGAGTCCGGCAGCCTGAGGCTATGCACAGACCCATTCTACCCTCCATTCGAGAGCTACGCTGACGATGGATCCGTAGTCGGGTTCGATGCTGACTTCGCCCACGCTATGGTCGACGAGATCGCAGCTCACTACATGGGAGCCGAGAACCCAATGTTCCAGGCACCTGTCGTGGATGATCCAGCAGTGACCATCAAGCTAGGTTTCCTAAACGATGCTTCTGGACCTATATCCCAGTTCGCAGCCCCCTTCACGTTCGCGTGGGGAGCAGCAATGGATGACCTGAACGCAATGGGAGACGACTACGTCTTCGAGGTTATCGAGGCAGACTCTGGATGTGACGGTACAATGGCACAGTCCGCAGCTCAGTCCCTAGTGGACTCAGGAGTGGTGGCAGTGGCAGGAGCAGCTTGCTCCGGTGCATCGATGGGCGCTAACGCTATCCTATCGGCAGCAGGAATCCCAATGGTTTCCTACGCCAGCACATCGCCAGCTCTCAGCGACGCAACAGCCTACCCTCACTTCTACAGGATAGTGCCAAGCGACGCCCTGCAGGGCCAGGCAGCAGCTGACATGATCGCAGCAAGCGGAGTTTCAAACACCGCTGTAGTGCACATGACCAACAGCTACGGTTCAGGACTAGCAGACGCAGTGGCACTCAACCTAGGGGCAGACAACGTCTGCCTGCAGTCAGGTTACGAGGAGACAACGACTGACTTCGCAGCTGCCGTTCAGGCAGTTATGGACGCAGGGTGTGACTCCGTGTTCCTAGGATCGTACTCCGCTGACGGAGCCATGATCGTAGAGACCATGGCAGTCATGGGCGCAACAATACCAATCTTCTCCGCTGACGGAATGGCAGGAGAGGCAGCCCTCAACGACTACACCAACCCCGCAGCAGCAAACGGAATCGAGGTCACAAGGCCTAGGGCCGCTGCAGCTGGTGCTGGTGTCTTCGCAGCCGCATGCGCGGCTGACGACGTCTGCTCGACTGGTATCTTCACCTCAGAGGCGTACGACGCGGTCATGATGATCGGTCACGCTGCAATGCACGAGGATGGAGCAAACATGGGCGCGCACGTGCCAATGGTCGGTGACGATTACGCTGGAGACAGCGGAACCCACACCTTCCTTGACAACGGAGACGTTGGAGGGTCAGGCTACGATGTCTGCACCTTCCACCACGTACCAACCTATGGCGAGTACTTCAACTGCGACAGGATGTGGGAAGCCGGAGGAGATGGCGTAACCGCTGTCGAGTGGATGGGAGCAACGGTCAAGATCGGCTTCCTGAACGACGCTACAGGCCCAATCGCTGTTTACGCAGCAGGGTTCGTTGCAGCATCCCAGATCGGTGTCAGCCTAGCTAACACGATCGGATACAGCAACGGCGTGCAGTTCGAGATAGTCTACGCTGACTCGGGATGTGACGGTGCTATGGGACAGTCCGCAGCACAGTCGCTTGTCGACGCCGGTGTTTGGGGAGCAGTCGGAGCAGCATGCTCTGGCGCATCCATGGGTGCTAACGCGGTCCTATCCGCAGCTGGCATCCCACAGGTCTCCTACGCGAGCACGAGCCCAGCACTGTCTGACGCTACAGCATACCCAGGATTCTTCCGAGTCGTCCCAAGTGACGCATTCCAGGGATCCGTTATCGCTGATGTCATGACCACAGACGGCCACGACAACGTGGCTGTACTGCACATGACCAACGCGTACGGGGCTGGTCTGGCTGACGCCTTCGTTGCCAACATGGCAGCAGACAGCGTCTGCACCCAGATTGGCTATGACGAGGCAACGACCGACCACAGTGGAAGCGTCCAGTCGATTATCGACGCTGGATGCACATCCGTGATGATGGTTTCATACGCCTCTGACGGCGCTGCGATCATCGAGGAGCTAGCTTCTCAGGGATACTCAGGAGCCATCTACGGCGCTGACGGAGTCGCTGAGGAGGGCCTTGCAGCAGATATGTCCGACAAGTCTCTTGTCGATGGCATCATCGCTACCAAGCCCGCAGCAGCAGGTGGCATGTCCACAGTCGGATATGTCTTCGCAGCCCTATGCGCTCAGTCACCAGACTGCGCTGGCGGTATCTACACCGCTGAGGCCTTCGACGCTGTGACCATAGTTGCTTTCGCGGCCTTCACCGCCCTTGCTACACCCGGACTAGACGCCAACATGGCAGTCATGGGTACTGGACAGGGATGGGAAGGAGCCAGTGGAGCAATCAGCTTCATGGACAACGGCGACGTGCCAGCAGCCGGTTTCTGCATCGGTGAGTTCTCTCACGATGCAACCACGGACACAGTCTCGTACGACTGTGCTAGAAACTGGGACCCAGTCAACGGCATAGCCTGATTGGATAACGTAAAGCAGTGCGGCGGGCTAGTCCCGCCGCACTGCCCCAACAATTATTTCGCATGAGGAAACGGTCAGTGTAGTAGCATGCTGCACGAAGCCCGAAAACGATTCTCAGAGCTCCCGCGGGGCACTCAGAGGCTAGTCATCGCAGCGCTGCTGTTCATCGATGCGAACTTCCTGGGAACCCTGAATGGGATGGGCTCCCTCAACATACTGGACAAGGTGCTCGGAGGGGCGCTGCCCAATGACATGGTGTGGCTTCTCCAGCTCATAGAGTCAATATCGGCAGGCTTCGTGGTAGTCAAGGTTCTCTTTGACGACTTCCCAAGTGGAATCCCCAGGACCGTCGCAATCCTTCTCTCCCCTTTCTTCATGGTGGCGATCACGTTCTTCTCACTGGACATCCTTCTCCAGGGACTGGGCGAGGATGCGTCATTCACCCTCGATCTGGTTTCCATAACTACGGGGACCCTGACCTGGTCCTCAACCTACCTGGCCATAGCCATAGGGCTGACTCTGACATACAAGGTTCAGAGATACGGGAACTTCGCCCAATCTGAACTCTTCATGCTGGGAATGTACGTCTCCATGATCATGATATGGAGTGACTACTTCTTCCCGATGACGAGTCTTTCCACCACGAAGGACGGTGTCCTGACATGGTCAGTCCTCCTCTTCACCCTCTTAGCGGCATTCATACTCACGGGAATAGCTGGAATCATCATCGACAGACTGGTCTACAGAGGGTTCCGGAAGACAAAGGCGAATCCTCAGATTATGATGATCGCTTCTCTGGGCGTTGCACTGATATTGCGAGCGCTCACATATCTCAGGTTCGGCGCCGGCAGGAGACTGTTCGAACCAGAGGGGGATTGGAGGATGCCAAACCTCAGATGGGAGATACCGACCACTAAGCTCCGATTCAACCTGGGAGAGCGAACGTTGGAAGACGATAGAACGTACACACATTTCAACTGCGAGCAGACGGGAATCGACGAGATGACAGGAGAGCCAATACTATCCAGGATAGTAAGTGAAACCTCCAAGCCGGCCTTCGAGATTTATGACACCACAACAGACTGTATCACTCAAGCGACCACCAACTACGCCTACTACAAGGGGGCGGTCCCATTCGTCATATTCTCTGCAGTCATGCTCCTCCTCCTCCTCCTGAACAAGACCCGTTTGGGCAGGAGGATGAGGGCGGTGGCCGACAATCCAGAGCTAGCTGCCAGCAGCGGAATTAACGTTGAGAGGGTGCATCTGACAAGCGCCTTCCTCTCTGCTGGGATATCTGGCCTGGGAGGGGCAATATTCGCATTGACCCTCAGATACAATCCAGAGACGGCCTTCACCCTGCTGCTCCCATCCTTCGCAATAATCGTCCTAGGGACAATAGGATCAGTCCCAGGGGCCATCGTCGGCTCCCTTATCGTGGGATTCGTACGAGCACTATCTTCCCCGGTGCTAATCGGGATAGGTATGCCACTAGGCAGGTCCAACTACTCCGCTCTAGATGGCGTGATGCCATACATATTCCTTGTAGCAATACTGATGATAATGCCTGAGGGCATTGGCGATGCATATGAGAAATGGAAGATAGAGAGACTGAGGAAACGAAAGGAGGAGAGCACAGAGAGATCAGCAAAGGTTGCAGCAGCGCTGGCCATTATGCCGACCGGCATCATAGGGCTCCATCACTGGTGGTCAGACCGAACACATCGAATGCATACCTTCTCTGCAATCGCAATAGCCTCCTACGTCTTCCACAGGCTGAGTGACTTCGTTGGAAGAAACTCCTTCTCGGACGGGTCCTGCGCTGACTCATGTGCGTCTAGTGATTTCGCGGAGACCAACCTAGCCGTCTTGACAGGAAGGAACGACGGCACCCTACTCATCGAAGACTCCCCCCTTGACGAGGCGGACCTGTTGGGACAGATGTCCCCCCCGAGCGAAATCTCACCCTTCGAAGCAGAATCATGGGTCACGGACGCAGTTGCAGACATGCAAGAGTCGTGGCTCAGCATGATGACATTCGAGATAGACCTAGTCAATCTAATCGTGGATTTGGGAGACTTGGTTTGGCCAGGAGCAATAATCGCATTATGGCTCTATTCGATTTACGAGGGAGTGGGCATTCTTTCCGAAAGAGGCGAAGAACCGAGAAAATTGGACAGGGCACTCTCCTCTATCACAGGGGCTCGGTCCTCAATCTCTGACTCAATCCGGTCCGTTCAGCTGAAAATCACCAGAGCATGGTCCGAATTCGACAGAAAGCACAATGACTCTGTGAGTGGGATATCAGAAAGAATCCGAATCCAATTGGTATCGCCCATCAGGGAACGAGCAGCTTCCACAACCTCAAGCCCCGTCTCTGGAATAATCGGCCTTATCACAAGAGACTCAGAAGAAGAACGTAGAAAGATAGAGATGTACGGCAGAGAGAGCTCCTTGGGTTCGTGGATTGGATTCTCGGTATTTCTAGCGATCCTCCTGCTTTTCCTCCTGTGGCTTCCAATAGCAGAATCAGACAACTTCAGGTGGAAGAAGATACTCCAAGTCTCAAACGTCCTCCTCACCCTATCCATATTCATTTTGATGTCCTTCTCACTGAACCTACACACTGGCTACACGGGAATGGTCAACTTCGGAGTGATTTTCTTCACAGCCATCGGAACGATCACCGTAGGGATACTCACCGCCCCCCAGGAACTTCATGGATATGGCTGGGGCATACTGCCCGCCACAATAATGGGAGTGGCACTGGCTGCCTTCTTGGGCTGGACTCTGGCATACCCAACAGCTAGGCTCAGAACAGACTACTTCGCCATAGTGACAATCTCATTGGGAGAAATCGTCAGAGTCCTCCTCGCGGGGGAGCCTCTTCTCAGGGTGGGAGCCGTGGGCTCTGCAATCGGGATCTCGGCCTACCCACTACCTCTAGAGAACTGGTGGTTCTGTGGCTCCGAGACCCCCGGGCCAGATTCAGCATGGGCTAGCCCGGATGCGTGCAGAGACGACATTTCTCTCATGGACACCCCCGCAAGCCAAATCGGCGAACTCCTGAATCTCGGAGAGCCAGCACCATACATGTTCATCCTGATGATAATTTCATTGATATCGGTGATATTGGTCTGGAAACTCCTATCCAACCTCCTCTCTTCCCCATGGGGAAGGGTACTGAAGGCAATTAGAGAGGACGAGGAAGTTGCTCAGCACCATGGGCACGATATCCTCACACACAAGGCAGCCAGCTTGGCACTCGGTGCCGCAATAGCGGCTCTCGCGGGGGCACTTTGGGCATGGAAACTAACAGGCTTCGAACCCTCTTTCCTGTCACCAGCCCGCTCAACCTTCCTAGTCTGGGCCGCCTTCATCATAGGTGGGGCATCCAACAACAGGGGGATGGTAGTAGGTGCATTCATAATCGTCCTGATGGAGTTCGTCTTCAATGTCCTAGTCGCAGGCCAGGGATCACCAGATCTCCCCCTGCACACAACCGCAGCGAGAATAGACACCCTCTTCGAGTGGCTGTTCACGAACCAATGGGAAGCAGCCAAGATATTCCTCATGGTGATGTTAGTGGGATTCATCACCCGCTCCGAGAGGCTTCTGGACATCGGAGCGTCCGGTGCAGCCATATTCGTATTCGGAGCAATCGCCCTGGGCGAGAGATCCATCGAGGAGTCGTTCTTCAGTGGTATCGTAAGTGCCGATATGCTGTATGTGAAATTGCTTCTGATAGGTTGCCTGATGCTCTTCTCACTCAAGTTCAATTCAAAGGGGCTCCTTCCAGAGGTCCCAGTCCGCCCGGATAGGCCACCAGGAGGTGCTTCCAGTGAGTAATCCAGTTCTCAGGGTGGACAACCTAAGGAAGGAATTCGGCGGTCTAGTGGCCGTCAAGGACGTCTCCTTCACAGTCGGTGAGGGCGAGTTCGTGGGACTCATAGGTCCGAACGGCTGTGGCAAGTCAACCACCTTCAATTGCATCAGCGGACTGCTCGACCAGACCTCTGGAAGCATCGAGATGTTCGGCAATGACATCTCTAAACTCCGACCGGATCAGATTCAGAACCTCGGTATGACCCGTACATTCCAGCATACCAACCTATGGCGTCAAATGACAGTGATAGAGAACCTCCTGGTCCCCCCTAGGAAGCAATTCGGCTCCTCTGTCTTAGAACTCATGAAGTCACTCCTAATTCCGGCTAACTCAGCCGAGGAAGCAAGGCTGTCGAAGGCATACGACGTCCTAGACCAGCTCGAAGTACCACACATGGCGCACAACCTGACTAGCGAACTATCCGGCGGCCAGAGCAAACTCGTCGACATCGGACGCTCAATGATGGGCGACCCGCGCCTCCTCCTCCTAGACGAGCCAGTTGCCGGTGTCGCCGGCCCTCTCGCGATGAAGATTTTCAACAACCTCAGGAACATCGTCGATGAGACAGGGATCTCCGTGCTCATCATCGAGCACAACATGGACTTCATACTCAGGCAGGGCGTAGACAGGATCGTCGTCATGAACGAGGGAGAGGTTCTGATGCAGGGGACCCCAGAAGAGGTCAAGGCGAACAGGGAAGTCATCGAGGCTTATCTTGGAGCGGATGGCTCCCCAAAGGAGGACGAGTGATGTCAAGAGTCCTGGATATCAAGGGCCTAGAGGGCGGTTATGGGTCGGTACAGATTCTGTACGGCATAGACATGTACGTCGACGAGGGGGAGTTCGTTACCATAATCGGGCCAAACGGCTGTGGTAAGTCGACCCTGATCAAGACGATATTCGGAATCGCCACATACTACTCGGGAGAGGTCTCTTACAGGGGCAACGACGTCTCTGGCTGGAGAACGGACCAACTCGTCAACCAGGGGATAGCATACGTCCCACAGGTCGACAACGTATTCCCCTCACTCTCGGTCCTGGAGAACCTGCAGATGGGTGGAAACAGCCTCTCCAGCAGCTTGCTCAGCGAGAGGATCGAAAGGGCATTGGAAATGTTCCCCGACCTCAGAGACAGGGTCCATGACCTAGCAGCCTCCCTCTCAGGAGGGGAGCGGCAGATGCTCGCGATATCCAGAGCGCTGATATCGGACCCCAAGTTCCTCCTTCTCGACGAGCCTACCGCAGCGCTCTCCCCCCTGTATCAGCAGCAGATAATCGAGAGGATAGACTCACTCAGGGAGCAGGGCATCACCGTACTGATAGTGGAGCAGAACGCCAGACTGTCACTTGCGAGGTCAGACAGGGGCTACATAGTGTCAAACGGCAAGATAGTGCATACCGGGGACGCTGCCACCATCTTGACCGACCCGGAGATCGGGGAGTACTTCCTAGGCTCCACGGGACATTAGCTCAGAAGCCAATCCAGAGAGCAGGGGGAGGCACTCCTTCATCCGGTGTCCATCATCTATCTCCACTAGTTCGACCATTGCGGCATCCCTGGCAACCTTCCTGGAGACCTCGATGGAAACCACATCGTCTTTCGTCCCATGAACAATCGTGGTCCTATGCAGGGGTTCCGGCCAAGACATCCTCCCAGCCGCCTCCATGAAACCCCATCCCAGATCCATATCCAGTTCGAAGCCCTTGTACCTCCTAGTGCCAACTTCTCTCCATTCAGACAGCTCTTCCTCGGTGAGTCCCTCCCAGCTATCATAAAGCCCGAAAGCGGGAGCAATGAGGAGGAGTCGAAAACCAGAACCGCCCCTGAGTGAAGATGCGTTCGCCGCAGCTAGCCCACCCATGGAAGAGCCAATCACCAAGTCGTAGTCCGCCTCGTCTATTTCCCTGAGCAGAACCTCTGTCTGCTTCTCTATGTCCCAGCCGAGATCCGACATCACAGGAGCCCTTACATCCCATCCCAGGGACTCTCTCATGAATGTCGGCTTCGACCCAGAAGGACCGCCTTCGAAACCATGGGCGAACAGAACTCGCATTTCACCAGATCCTTATTTTCTAGTCAAACTCTAGGCCCAACAGCTCAAATTCAGCAAGAGGGCATCGCGTCATGGACGCATGGTCCATGACCCTGATGTGAATTTCTGCTACAACATGAACTGTTGCCTGGAACATGTGGCCAGCATGGACATCATTGCCATCATCCGACCAGCAGCAGTGGATGTGGGTGAATGCATCACCCTTCTCCGTGCGCGCAATATTGCCCGACAGGCTCACTAATTCAGATGGTGCGTTCAAAGATCTTCTTTGGTAAACGCCATTCTCGTCCATGTAGCCATATTCATTGTCACGAGTTCTACCAATTCCACTAGTTATTGCCGCCGCATCAAATCCAAGGTCATCTGCCAACTCCTTTAGTGATGTATGAATTTCTTCCCCAGGGTCCAATCTTACCAATAAGTCACTCCCAGATCGTGTGTGCTCCATAGGTAACCCTGTAGACCAAACAATTTCAACCTCTCTCAACCCAACCGTGATTTCGGGAATAATCGGAAAACGATTCAGTGGAAGCAACAAACCCCACATGGGCACAATAGGCAAACCAATTTTCTCCATCGGAAGCACAGGGGTGTCAGACATCGTCCATTTTGGTTATAGACCGTGACATCACGGCATCAAAGCCCGACGGTGAAAAACATGACAATGGCTGTACACGACTCATCGCCAAGATGGAGGACATTCCTCAATCAGGCCAAGGAGACGGAGATCACACTCCTTTTGTCAAAGCAGACACAGACCCCGGTAATCGAGGTCTCATTCCACGACCTTACTGGTTTCGACCCTGACTTTGCTGAGGACATACTCAATGAGCCAAGGCAGATATTGGGCAGCGGGAGTGCCACTCTGAGCGATATATGCAAGGAGAGGGGTGTTGACCTGGATGCTATGGTCAGGGTAACTGACCTGCCACGAGACAGCCGCAGGCCGTTGAGGGAGATAGGCAGCTCCGATATTGAGAAATTGAGGAGCGTCGAGGTTTCCGTGACAAAGGTCTCCGAATTGAAGCCCAGGATTCACAGAGCGGTATTCCTATGTCAGAAATGCGGCTGCACGATTGAGGTAGAACAGAAAAACGAGAGGGAGCTAGAAGAGCCTCTGGAGTGCCCCCAAGAAACAGGCTGTGGATCAACAGCGAGGGAAACTAGGTTCAAACTCGTGATGAATGTCTCCAGGATGATCAACAATCAGTGGCTGGAGGTCCAGGAACTCCCAGAGAATGTACCCAGTGGAGCGCAACCCAGGAGGGGCATCACCCTAGTTGAGGGAGATTTGGTGAACAAGCACCTCCCAGGTGAGAGAATCACTGCAAATGTGATACCTGTCGTCCACAGCGAGGTCAAAAATAGAAAGAAGACCCCAATGTTCGACATCATCTACCACCTAGTAAGCTCCGAACACGAGAGCGTACCATTCACGGAGATAAAAATCAACGAGGAGGATAGAGAGTTGATTTTGGAGGTCTCCCAGAGGGATGACCTAGTCACACTGATGCAGAGGTCGATTGCCCCCTCAATCTTCGCCACACGAGTGATGAACCATGTCAAGAGGTCCTTGGCTTTGCAGCTCTTTGGCGGCGTTAGGAGGAAGACAGCCGACAAGAGCCACCTGAGGGGGGATATCCACATCCTCCTGATGGGGGACCCGGGAGTGGCGAAATCCCAACTCCTCGCATACATGTCCAACTTAGCGCCCCGTGGGAAACTAGCTTCCGGAGGAGGCGTCACCGGGGCGGGCCTTACTGCAGCTGCTGTGAAGGATGCCTTCGGTGATGGCAGGTTCGCCCTAGAAGCGGGGGTCCTCCCCCTTTCAGACAAGGGACTAGCAGCAATTGACGAGTTCGACAAGATATCCAAGGAAGACCGGAGCGCTATACACCCGGCAATGGAGCAACAGAATATCCATGTGGCCAAGGGCGGAATTACGGCTACCCTCCCAGCTAGGTGTGCGGTATTAGCAGCAGCCAACCCGAAGGATGGGAGATTCTCGAGGAGAGGGCCCAACCAAAGCGTCCTCAGGATGTATGAGGAGACTGGACTACCTGCTCCCCTGGCTTCTAGATTTGACATAATCTGGATGATTAGAGATGAGGTAAAGGCCGAGGATGACGCCAGGATTGCCAAGCACATCTTGGATACGAGGACGAGCGCAATCAGTGAAATGAAACTAGAGGAGTCCATGGAGATAGATACATCTGAGCCTGATAAAGATCAGATATACTCAGTTGGAGTTGACGGCCACGAGCACATCACACTCGACTTCCTCAGGAAGTACGTCGCATATGCAAAGAGGCACGTCCACCCGGACTTGGACGACGAGGCCAAGACCGCTATCCACGAGTACTATATCAGCGAGAGACAGTCCTACGGCAGGGAGGACGGGGGCGACGAAGCCCCGGTCCCCGTAACTGCAAGAGCCCTTGAGGCCTTGATCCGTCTCACAGAGGCACACGCCAGGATGCATCTTAGACAGGTCGCGAATAAGAGGGACGCGACAGTTGCCCTAGCCGTCTTCAAGCACTGGAGAGACGAGTCAGGAATAGAGGACGACTCCGAGCTTTACTCAGGGGTCCCTCACCGACAGAGGAATGCAAACACAACAATCAGGCAGATAGTTAGGGACATATGCCAAGAAACCGATGGAACCGCCTCACTCGTTGACATCCTCAATAGATGCAGAGCGAGAGACCTCACGGAGCAAACGGTCGAAGAAGCGCTATCCAAGATGAGAATGTCCGGTGAGCTATTCATGCCTAGGAACGAAACCTACTCCTTCGCCCGCTGACCCTATGAGCGAATGCCCGTTCCGAAGGCACGATGGAGCCCATTGGCGACGTATACGCGTCCTCAGAATTGGATCCAGCGGCTCTAGGATTCATGTGCGGGCTCGAGATACATCAGCAACTAGCGACAGGCAAACTGCACTCCAGGATGCCAAGCGAGCTCTATGAATTCGGCATTGATGACGTCCCATCTGATTGGGGCGTATCCGAGAGAAAGCTCAGGGCTTCCCAGGGGGAGGGAGGTGTGGTCGACGTAGCAGCTAGGTTCGAACAGAGGAGGAACCGTTCCTTCGTCTACATCCAGTCTCCAAATTCCGGGCTCATCGAGATGGACGAGGCACCCCCAATGCGCCATGACGAGGACGCAGTAGGGATAGCACTCACCATTTCGGCGATGATGGGGGCAAAGCCAGTCCCCGCGATGCAGGCCATGAGGAAGACGGTGGTCGACGGGTCAAACACCAGTGGCTTTCAGAGGACGACGCTAGTCTCCACGAATGGTGCGATAACGACTCCCTCAGGGGACGTCGGAATCGCAGTAATATGCCTTGAAGAAGACTCAGCCAGGAAGCTCGACGCCACAACCACGCCCAGAGGGGAGGTCGTCACTTACACTCTCGATAGGCTGGGCGTACCTCTGGTGGAGATCGCAACCGACCCCGATGTAATCTCCCCTGACCACGCAAAGGAGACAGCATTGGCACTGGGAACACTGCTGAGGGACACTAGGAGGGTCAGGAGGGGGCTTGGCTCCATCAGGCAGGACCTCAATGTCAGCATCGCATGCGGTGACAGGGTGGAGATCAAGGGATGCCAGGACCTAGACTGGATTCCAAGGATCATCAGACTGGAGATGGCAAGGCAACTGCACATGTACAGATTGGCCAATCAACTACGCAACGAAGCAGGCCTCCCACCCCTCCCACCAGATAGGAGGAAGACAGAGGGCCCCGTCGAGAACAGGGTCGCCCTCTCGGCACAATCGAAGATACCCCTGGAGATTCACGATGTTTCCGACTCCCTGTCTGGCTGCGACTCCAAGAGGGTTACAGAGTCCATTCAGAATGGCGATAGCGCCCTATGTATTTCCCTACCAGGGTTTTCAGGTAAGCTGGGTTCGAAGGAGGAGGACTCCGAAGGTTCCCAATTGCCCCGCCTAGGGAGGGAGCTGGCAAGTGCGGCCAAACTTGCTGGGGTTGCCGGAATTTTCCACTCTGACGAGCTACCTGCATATGGGATAGGGCAAGAAGAGGTCGAAGGCATCAGAGAATCCCTCGCACTCTCGGATTCAGACGCCTTCGCAATCTGCGTAGCCCCACACTGGCAGGCCGAATTAGCTTTGGAATCGGTTGCCAACAGGGCCCGAATGGCATACCACAGAATACCTCAGGAAGTACGGAACGTGGTAATTAGGAAAGGCCAGCCCGAGGATGGAACGACTACTGCGCTGAGACCACTTCCCGGTGGTGCCAGGATGTACCCTGAGACAGATGTCCCGGTCCTCAGCATCTCCGTTGACAGGTGGGGCGAGATATGCGGCGAGCTACCTCTGACATCATCAGAGAGGGCGGAAAGAATAGGCGCTTACGACATTTCCGAGAATCAGGCAGAGTCGATACTGAACAATGAGTTGGATGATTTACTAGTCGAGGGCGTCGAGGGCGCACTCAAGGTTCCTGCAAAGGCATGGGCCAGTGCCCTCTTGGAATTTGGCACCTCGAAGCTACGGGCCCTGGAAGTCGCCATTCACCTCAGAGAGAAGGGCGTGATGACCAGGGAGGGTGTTACCCCCCTTGTTTCAGAAGCCCGGCTGGAGGACGCAGACGAACTCATTGAATGGATGACAAGGGAGGCATCCGAGAGGGGATTCACCCCTGCTGACAATAGCGCAGTGGAAAGTGCGGTTGATGAAGTCCTCAAGGAAAGAGAGGATTTCATCGTCGAGAGGGGGATGGCATCAATAGGTCCGCTCATGGGAGTGGTCATGGGCAAACTGGGCGGGTCTGCAGATGGAAAAATAGTGAGCAAGGTCCTACGTGATAAGATATCCGAGATGTTGGATTAGCAGTCTATTAATGCGGATTAGATGTATTATTGGGATAGTTAAATTACTTGTTTTATCCTATCGACAAACCATGTCCCCCTTACTCTCGTTTCTCGTATTCCTGGTTATATCATCATTGGCAATAGGAAACACATTGGATCGAGACAACAGGCTGAAAGTACTGTCCGTCTATGTCCTAGCCATGCTCCTCCTCTCTTCTTCCATGATTTCAACAGAATGGGCAAGAATGACCTCAGAACTAGTTGACGACGAAACCGACCACCATCATGGCCTACCAGATATCTGGGAGGGGAAGCAGGTAGTATGCTTCAACTTCCCAGGAGAAAATGCACCAGAGGAGTACGACGACGGAAGACACCACATAGACAATGATGGGACAGAATTCCTAGTGGATTCAAACTGGAACGGTTCGGGCGCATGCGTCGGTGGATTTTCTGGGTTCGAGATCGGAATAGAACTATTGGACGAGGCAGTAATTGCATCAGGAGGAGACTTCGCCTACAATTACACCCAGTTCTCATTTGGCATACAGATCGATTCCGTAGGGGGGATTGAGCCATGCGATGTCGCCCCCTGCTCAGAGGACCTCTCTTCTGGGGCATGGTGGGGCATCAACCACAATGGTCAGCTGGCACCAGTTGGAATCAGCGATCTTCCACTAGAGAATGATAGCGTAATAACTCTGACAATAGTGACGTGGTGAGGGGATGAGGAGCAAAATCATGATTAGACGGCTCCTCCCATGTGTGTAAGGGTGCCACCATGTTCGATGCACATGCAGTAACTTTGTCGCCCTTCGAGACCCTGATTCTCAATGTCTCCCTCCTCCTGGTAATTGGATGGTCAATGTGGAGGGCAGAGCGAGCCCTGAGTCCAGGGAGCGACCTCCTTATACTTGCTCTAATGGGTGTCTTCGCGGTCTCTGGCAGGGTACTCCTAGACCCACTTCCCAACATCCAACCAGTCACCGTGATCGTCCTCTTGGCAGGAATCCACTTCGGCTCATCTAGGGCAGTCCTCCTCGCAACTTCGGTGGCTCTTCTTTCCAATGTATTTCTGGGTCATGGAATTTGGACTCTCTACCAGGCGGCCGGATGGTCGCTAGTTGGAATCTCAGGCTCGCTACTCTCAGACAAGATGCACGTATCGGGAATACTCTCCCCCTCCAGGGTAGCGGCCCTTTCTGTGGTCGCCGCCTTCTGCTTCGACTGGGTTGTGTCCTTGAGCGCCCTGCACTCCTTCGGGGCTGAGCTATTGCCCGTCTACATTCTTTCGGGGATTCCATTTGACATGCTGCACGCATCAGGTAACGTGGTATTCGCTGCATGGCTCTCGACACCTCTTTCGGAGATGATGTCCCGTCACAGCCGGAGCAGAACGGTGGTGATGAGAACTGTCGCGACCCCAACCTGAGCTGACAATGGTCCTCGTAACAAGGGCCGATCTAAACCTAACCAAGGGAAAGCTAGCAGCGCAATGTGGGCACGCCGTGAGCGAATGCGTCTTGAAGGCGAGCAAGAACGAGTCGAAGACACTGCAGAGGTATCTCAGGGAAGGGGCTAGGAAGATAGTGGTCGCCGCACCCCACTTGGAAGGACTGAGGAGGATCTACGGGGAGGCCTCAGAGAGTGGGCTGATCACACACATGGTCAAAGACGCAGGACATACCGAGATACCCCCTGGAACAGTCACAGTGGTGGGAATAGGTCCGGGCCCTAGGAGCACGATAGACTCGATAACGAGTAGCCTGCCACTCGTCAAGTAGGACATTAAGAAGAGAGTTGTTGTTGGGCGGGTCTGGGAGTGAAACCCCCCAGCCCGCCTTACGTTGTTCCGCCTAACCGGATTAACCGCTTCAGGACATATCGGCGATCTTGACCGATGCCATAGCACCGAGACCAACCATTATGCCGTTAACGACCCAGTGGCTCATTGCAGCGGCGATGTCTCCACCGTCGCCCATTGCGTTGGAAGCTACGACTGAAGCGTCGCTTGCTCCCATTGCACCAGCAGCGACCATTGCCATTATGGCAAATGCTGCTACCCATGCGTCACAGCGTGAGTACACTGTCCACATTAGGGCCCCTGCTGCAATCATTGTCAGGGCTGGCCACATGTCAAATGCCCACATATCGGGGGCAGTTACACCTGTGGACTCACCCTGGGTTACCAGTACTATTGCTAGTACGGCTCCAATAACCTGTGCAAGCAGGCGCGTTCCGTTGTCCATCCAACTGTCCTGATCACTAAGGTCACCAGTCATTATGTGACCCCAGGTAATCGCGGGCAGTATGTGGGCTCCGCCAATTGCCATCCAAGCTGCGCAAAGGACTAGGGCACCCTCTAGGGAGCCTACTCCGCCTGCGAGCCAAGCTACCATGAAGGCGCCGCCCATTTCGTTCATCATTGTGTCTGTATCAACCATTGTTGTTTCCTCCCACCGTAGTGAGTGGTTGCCCACCCCACTCATGTCTTATAACAAGGTCACATGCCGAACCCCCTAAAACGTCTAAAAATGGGGTTTTTTCAAATCGCCGGTGTACTCAGTAACACTTGCTGTCCACTGCATTATCTAGTAATATTAACATGGGTTTCAGTGCTACGCACTGAGAAGAAAATACAGAATTACTTGATATGTAATAGCGATTCTGCAATAAACGTGCGCGATTACCCATCTGACAGAGTCGACCTCCGTAGTGACACGGTGACTCAGCCAACCCCTGACATGAGAGAGGCAATGGCTTCTGCTACTGTCGGGGACGATGTTCTCGGAGACGACCCAACTGTAATCGAACTACAAGAGAGATTGGCCCGTATGCTCGGCAAGGAATCAGCTCTGTTCGTATCCTCTGGCACCATGTCTAACGCAACTGCAATCAGGGCACAGACCGAGCCCGGGGACGAGATAATTACCGAATCTCACAGCCACATCTACATCTACGAGGGCGGAGGTTTCGCTGCTCTCTCGGGAGTATCCGTTGCATTGGTTCCAGGGGAAAGGGGGATCATGAATCCGAATGACGTCTCTAGGGCAATTAGGAAGGTGGATGGGAGCCTCGGCCACTTCCCAAATGGATCCATGGTCTGCGTTGAGAACACCTCGAATAGGGGAGGCGGTACTTGCTACCCATTGGGTACAATGGATGCAATAGCAAAGGTGGCACGCGATAATGACTGCACCTCACACATCGACGGAGCCAGGTTATTCAACGCATCAATTGCCACTGGAGAAGACCCCTCACGAATCGCCAGGGACTATGACTCGATATCGATATGCCTGAGCAAGGGACTCGGGGCTCCCGTTGGAAGCGTCTTGGTAGGCTCTCAAGAAATGATATCACGTGCTCATCGATGGCGCAAAATGTTCGGGGGAGGGATGAGGCAGGCAGGCATCATCGCCGCTGCGGGCAATTATGCGTTGGACAACAACATAGCGAGACTCTCAGAAGATCACACAAGAGCAAGGAGGCTGGCCGAGGCGATTGAACAGATGCCAACTTTCTCGGTAGACCTCCAGCAGGTTCAGACCAACATGGTTTACATCGGTTGCAAGCAAGGCCAAGCGGATGATATCGTCACACGTCTATCCAAACAAGGAGTAGACGCTCTGACCATAGACGACTCTTCGATAAGGGTCGTGACTCATTTGCACATTACCGATGAGGATATTGACAGGGCAATCAATGCCTTCGAGAAGGCACAATGACCCACAAGCGTTCAATATCATGTG
>Ga0208764_10001113_pt1 | contig 17534 bp, 23 predicted proteins | sample ETNtaG_18_FD_185762 | JGI IMG/M metagenome (GOLD analysis project Ga0208764, IMG submission 185762) | Marine microbial and viral communities from oxygen minimum zone, Eastern Pacific Ocean - ETNP201302SV91 (SPAdes) (version 2) | ecosystem: Environmental > Aquatic > Marine > Oceanic ... | reverse complement strand
TTAAAGAAAAAGGTATTTCAGTATTAAAAATTGATGATGCAAAGATAAAGATCAATCCTAATTTACCACTTCCAAGTATTGCATCAAAACTATTTGATGAATCAAAAAAACAAAAATCTGCTATAAAATCAATTGAAAAATTAATCAAGAAAACTGAAGATAAATTAGAAAAAACAATTCAGAAAGGAGAAATTGCACGTGGATCAATTGGTTTTGCAGATATTAGAAAAAAGAGCTGGTTTGAAAGATATCGGTGGTTTTACACATCTGATGGTATTTTAGCTGTTGGTGGAAGAGATAGTTCATCGAATTCAGCAATAATTAGAAAATATGTTGAAAAAGATGATAAAGTTTTTCATGCGGAAATTCATGGTTCGCCATTTTTCATTCTGAAGGATAGAAGCGAAACAATCATGCCATTAAGCATTGCAGAGACTTCTCATGCAACAGTTTGTTTTAGTAGAGCATGGAAAGAGGGTATGTTTGGAATAAATTGTTATTGGGTTACTCCTGAACAAGTAAAAAAAGCAGCACCAAGCGGACAAACTATGGGTAAAGGTTCATTCATTATTGAAGGAACAAGAAATTATAGTAAAATTTCTACACTTAAACTTGCTATAGGAATTTTACCACAAGAAGAAAATTATTTGTTAGTTTGTGGTCCACCTGCACCAATAAAAAATAGTTGTGTTTGTTATGTTGTAATAGAACCTGGTACAATTGAAATTTCTGATATGGCAAAAAAAATAAGAGCAAATTTTGTTGGTGTTGATGAAAAATTTACTAAAATGTTTATTATTGATGATTATGTTAGAGTACTCCCTACTGGTGGAAGTAAAATTATAGAAACCGGTGTATTAGAAAATTAGTTTATAATTTCTGTGGATCTAGTATCAATTTGTATTTCTTTTCCATTCTCAATTGCATTAAATTTTTCAGGAGTAACAACAAGCATTGGAATATCAGCTAATGCACATCCTGATGCAACAGTAAGATCTGCTTTCTGACAGATCATAGCAATTGGTGCACTACCATTTGCTTTTAGTGAATATATTGTATATGCACCAACACTACTTCCAATTCCATGTGGAAATACTAGAACTAAATTTTTAACAGACTTTTCAAAAATATCATATTTTTGATCATGAACTATTCCTGTTTTATTATCAATTGCGCCTAAAAAATTAATGGGATTGTGAGTTTTTAGAACTAATCCCTTTGCTTTTCCTTGAACAATAACTTTGGTCATTTTGTATCCTCTTCTATGATTTTTGACAGTGATTTTAGATTTACATCTACTCCAGTTGAATTTTTAAGATAATAAGCACCTTTAACAGAATTAGTTGTAACTGAATCAGTTTCATTTGTATCAATTAGTGGTGTTAAACAAGTGCAACAATCAGATAATATTTCTCCACCTGCTCTCTCAATCTCTTTTGTATAATCACGATTTCGTGCTTGATTTTGTACAGCTCTAGAACAAAAAATCATACAGCGCTTTTGAAATGATTTACCCTTAAGCATGTTTGAAAGATCAGAAAGTTCTCCTAATCCTAATTGAGGACTTCCAAGTGTAATAATATCTCCCTTATCAGATGTATTTAGCTCGTCATAAATTTTATTCATTTCTTCTTTTCCAAAGTCAACTTTTTCAGATGTATTATTTTCGACATCTGTAAACTGAAATTTTGCACATGTTCCCGACGTTCCCATACCTCCACATAGTGCTTTACAACTTCGCCTGTTAGGCTGTGATACACCTGAAATATTTACAGCTGTATCACCTACTTTTCCTGCAAAAAATCCAAGCAATCCAAAATCTAATTCATTAGGATTTTCTAATTTCATTCGAATTGTCATTGGAATATTAGTTTCATCTTTTCGAAAATCTGAATATGGACTCTTACCAGTAAGTGCACTTGCCAAAGCACTAAATGCACTTTCTTTGTTTGTTTTCAATCCACCAAGTGAATTTGCAAAGATTGCTGCATTACTTTCAGCAAAAGAAACCTGAGTGTCTTTTTCTGGAAGATCAAATATATCATATGGTGTGCACGAAAATGTTGGCTCTACACCCATTCTTATGTAAGAATCTCTAATACTTTTTTGTTTTTCAATAAACTCATCATCAATATGATTAAATTCTGAAATATGATCAAAATCAAACCCCATTGGATTTACAGTAGCCTTAACTTTGACTTGTGCATCTTTGCTTATTTTTCTTAAAAATTCTTCACCAGCATCTCCAATTGTATTATAATTTACGCCTGACAGATGTGCCCATTTTATTGGAATGAGTTTTTCTGCGTTAGTAGCCTCTCCTGTTGCAACTAATATACGATAAGCGGTTTGTAACGTTTCACCCATTTCACCATTTAATGCAGATTGTTCTTCTTTTGTTAATTCCAATGCAATTCAATGGTTTTACAGATATAAGACTTGTACGCCATACTCACGTATGAAAAGAATTCTAGATGGAATGCATAAGACAATGAATGCAGTCAAACCACCTAGGATGACGGCATTACGAGATTTACGTGATGCAGAAATACATGGTCCATTCAGCATATTAATTGGAACAATATTATCAGCTAGAACAAAAGATGAGAGCACTGCAAGAGTTTCTAAAGAATTGTTCAAGAAATATAAAACTGCTAAACAATTAGCTGGTGCAAAAATCAAGGATGTTGAAAAAATAATAAAATCAATAGGATTCTATCATGTAAAAGCAAGAAGAATAATTGAAGTTTCTAAGATTATAGACTCGCAGTATAAAGGAAAAGTTCCAGATAATTTAGAAAAACTTATTGAATTGCCAGGTGTTGGCAGAAAAACAGCAAACTGTGTTTTGGTTTATGCATATGAAAAACCGGCTATACCTGTCGATATTCATGTACATAGAATTTCAAATAGATTAGGATTAGTTCAAACCAAAAACCCAGAAGATACAGAATTTGAACTTATGAAAACAATTCCAAAAAAATTTTGGCTTGATATTAATGATACATTTGTAATGTATGGTCAAAATATTTGTAAACCAATATCACCGATGTGTTATGTTTGTAAAATTAAAAATTCATGCAAATATTATAAAACTAAGAACGCTTCTTAGTAACTAATAGTATAACAACTCCAACTCCTAAACATCCTACTAAAATAAACGGAAACATATGCAATGGTCCTTCTTTAGGATCACCTGACAAAATTTCTAAATTAAGATACCCGGCTGTTACAGCAGGTGGATCTTGACTTGCTTCCATGCCCCATACAGAATAAGCCTTGATCTCAAATCCTTCTATATCTAGATTAGAAAGTACAATTCTTTCTCCATTGTTTACAGTTAATCCAGCAGTATCTGAATACGCCAAAATTACCTTGGCTCCAGGCAACCAACCTCTCTCTAATTTATCGTGGACAACAACATAACCCTCATCTGGCAATTGTGCTGCTATCCAAAATTTTTTGTTAGGAGGACTACCCATTCCAATTTCAATGAATTTGTCCTCAATTGTTGCATCATAAAATCTAATTACTCCATTACCATTTGGATTTCCATACATAAGTTCGTTAACTAAATCGACTTGCCAACTAACATCATGAATATCTTGGAATGGGATAATTATTTGATCTCGTGAAGGTTTGTTAAAATTACTGTAATCAATTTCAAAATTTACCATTGACAATGTAGAATTTGATTGTTCTAGTGCAGATGCTGGATAAATCATTACAGAAATTAATAATATAAGAGGAATTTTGTAATTCATGATTTGTTTTTATCAAATTTGAATAAAAATCTAATCAACAAATGGTTTATCAAAGTTAATTATAACTTTAGCAACTTCTGGTCTTAGAATAAATTCAGATGGTGCCTGACCATTTTGGATCATCTCTCTTAGTTTTGTACCCGAAATTTGTTCCCTATCATCTGCATCATGTGGACAAACATTAGGATTTGTAAATGTAAGACACTTTTTGCAGTAAAAGAATGCTGGAAAAAAGATTGGCTCTATTTCTAATTCAGGATAATCGTTGAAAATTTTATGTGCAGCAAATGGATCGTAGAATTTTCCAACTCCAGCATGATCACGTCCTATAATGATGTGTGTACATCCATAGTTTTGACGCATAATAGCATGATGAATTGCCTCTTTTGGTCCTGCATATTTCATTTCAGTATGAAGTGTTGCTAATTGACACTTGTCTTGTGGATAATAGTTTTCAATCATTGTTTCATATGCTTTTACAATAATTTCGTCTTTAAAGTCACCAGATTTTTTCTTTCCAATTAATGGGTTTACAAATACACCATCACGTGTTGTTATTGCATTTTTTTGTAACATTTCATGTGCTACATGTGGAGGATTTCGAGTTTGGAATGCAACAATTGTTTTCCATCCAGCTTTTTCAAATAATTCTCTTGTTTGTGTTGGATTCATTCTATGTTTCCGAATTTCAGTCTCATTTTGTCGTTGAATATAATCGATTTTTCCGCCTACAAGAAAATCTTTCATTGAATTAGTTTTTGCAACACCAGGATGAGATTCATCAGTTGTTCCATAAACTCCATTTACAGTAGCTTGTTTATCATAAGAGTAAACATCTTCTACATGTAAAATTGCAATTCCTGTTCCGTCTGGATTTTTAAGTAATACATCTCCAGCATCTTTCATTTTTTTACCAGTATCATCATCAACATCCAAAACAGTTGGCATGGTCCATGCTATACCATTTGCAAGTCTTCCTTTTGAAATAACAGATTCAAAATCTTGTTGATTAAGAAATCCTTCTAGCGGAGAAAATATTCCATCTGCAATATTTTCTACATCATTTGCTAAATCTGCAGAAATATCAATTGAGAATAATCCTGATGTATTAGTATCTTCAATTGCTCTCACTCGATTTACTAGTTTTCCACCATGTGCGTTAATCAATATGATTGCTCTTTGTAGGATTAATTTAATTGTCGTGGTTCATATGAATGCCACATTCTTTGTTTGTATCACTTTCCCACCACCAACGACCAGATCTAATATCCTCCCCAATCTTGATAGGTCTAGTACATGGTTCACATCCAATGCTTGGATATCCTTGATCTAGTAGTTTATTGTAAGGACAATTATTTTTTTTGATATAATCCCAAGTTTGATCATATGTCCAATTAATAATTGGATTAACCTTGACAATGTCATCATGCATTTCATCAATTTCAAGCATTTTAGCATCTGATCTATTTTTATTTTGATCTTTTCTTAATCCTGTAATCCATCCATCAAGTGTTTTTAACATTTTATTCATTGGATGAACTTTTCTAATAGCACAACAAAGTTTTCTATTTTCTGCACTATCATAAAATAAATTCATTCCTTTATCATTAACCATTTCTTCTACTTCCTTTGCATCAGGAAACAAAACTTCAATTTTTGTACTGTAACGTTTTCTCACTTCATCCATTACATTGTAAGTTTCTTGTGGTAGTCTTCCTGTATCAAGTGTAAATAATCTAGATTCAGGATTAATGTTAAACATAATATCAATAATCACTGCATCTTCTGCACCAAAGCTTGATGCTTTTGCTAATTTTGGATGAAGATTATCAAATGCCCATGTTAGACATTCCTGTGCAGTTGAAATTGTTTTGTTTATATCATCTAATTCAGTTTGAGTAAATTTTCCCATAATTGAGATGAAACAAAGAGGTATTATAATTATACTAGAATTAGCTTTCATTAAGAAATATTGTAAAATATAAACACCTATCGACTAAAAAATTAAATGAGCAATAATTCTTACATCGTGATTTTTCCATCATTATTTGCTCACAATAATATAAAATTACTAATGTCAAATGTTAAAAAAATTTTAGAAATAGAAAATCAAAAGTTTACTAAAATTTCAAGAGATGGTGATATAATACTTGTAGATGCAAACGATCCAGTTTTTGCATCTAGTACAATTAATTTACTTTTTGGAATAAAACAAATTCTAATTGCAAAACAAATAAAAAATGATTATAAAACAATTGTTAATGAAATAACTAAAATTGGTTCTAGTCTTTTATTAAAAGGAGAAAAATTCTATGTCAGTGTAGATGGTAAACCAAAAGGATATGTAACAAAAGATGTTGAATTATCTGCAACATCATCAATTATTGAAAATAATAAAAAAATTAATTCAAAACCTGGAACACAAGAAAGACATGACAAACTTCTTTTTACATATATCACAAAAAATAATGCCTATGTTAATTTATTCAGTGATAAAGGATTAGGTGGAACTGTTAATAATTCACAAAATCAAAAAATCATTTGTGGTATATCTGATGAGTTTTCAGCAATCACATGTTTAGAAGCAATCAAACAGGGTTTTGAAGTAAAAATTATTATTTTTTATAGCAAATATTCTGAATTAGTTGATTTAGTTAAAATACTCTGTAAAATTCTACCAAGAACACTTCAAAATAAATCACATATTGAATTTTATAATGTACCAATAGTTTTTTCTGGAAATAATATTCTTTATTCAGAAATTATTTCAAAAATTGCAATAAAGGAAAAAATTTCATTTATCTCATTACCAATATCACCTTTGAACTTTCCATCATCAATTATTAAAAAATTACAAACAAAAATTTTTGAATTAGGATTAATACCATTTATTCCACTTTCTGGAATTGATGAGGAAATATTTCAGAATGCAAAGGAAATTGGATTGGAAAAATATTTACCAAAAATTGAAAAAATACTAAAAAGAAAGAATGATCAAGCCTCGTATACAAAATCAATTTCAAAAAAAATAATTAATAATATTCATAAAAATAAGAAAATAGTGACTGTAAAACTTGGTCCAAATATGTTACATGACATTTTAGATTCATTGGAAATTAATCATTAAAATTTAAACAGGAAATTTGGTTTAGTAGTATGAAAAAGATAGGCGAATTCATCTATCCGTGGGGAAATGGGCATTATTCTAGAATGATGAGATTAAATGATAATTTGAATAAAATTATTGGTGATGATATTGAAACCCATTTTTTTAGTAAAGGTGAAATTATTAAAAAACTCTTAAAAAAATTTCCTGAACAAAATAAAAATATCCATGAAATTTTAATGCCAACACCAATTGATGGTAAATTTGGTCCAAGTGTTAGCTTGTCAATGTTAAATTTGCTTATACCTGTATTAGATAATCGACCATTAGTAACTCAGATTTCAAGTTATCTAAAAGAAGAAAGAAGATATTTTGATAAAGAAAAATTTGATTTAGTCATAAATGATGGCGATATGGGTTCAAATGTACTTGCAAAAAAAAGAAACATAACAAGTATTTTTGTTACAAATCAATTCAAACCAAAGATGTGGAAGTCAAGATTCTACTTTAAACCAGCACTTTCATTTATAGCAAAACAGATTTCAAAGGCAACTAAGATCATTGTTGCAGATTCTCCTCCACCACATACAATGTGTGAATATAATCTAAATTTTACAGAAGATGTAAAACATAAAGTGACATACGTTGGCAATTTTTTAAATAATAACAAGATTGAAAGAAAACAAACTACAGATTTAGAAATGCTAATTCAAGATTCTGATTTTGGTTATTGGATGAGAACAGGTAACAAATCAACTAATGAAGGAACTGGGGAAAGATATGAGGAAGTATTTCACCATGAACAGATGAAAAATGAGAAGAGAATAGTTTCTCATGCAACAGATAATTCAGAAATAGATATGGTTCTGGATAAATATGGCAAAAAATATTCAATTTCAGAAGCTCTTGAGAAAAAAATTGATTGGATTCAAATAGATAAAGGCTATTTGTCTGAACAAGAAAAAAACACTGTAATAGATTCATGCAAATATGCTGTGATTAATGGTTCGCATACTGTTATGGGTGAAATTTTAGGAAATCATTCAAAGCCTATAATTGGAATTCCAATTTATGATGAACATACAAATCAAATTCGATGGATAGAAGAAAAAAAAATGGGATTAGCTGGTCAAAATAGAGAGCAAATAGTAAATGCAATTAGCAATTTGAGAAGTGATTATGATAGTTTTCAAGATTCAGTGAACCAATTTTCAAAGAGTTTTAATGGAAATGGAGCTGAAAATACAGCTAAAATGATATCAGAACTATTAGAAAGCAAAAAATAATTATTTCTTAATTTGAAGATCAAATTAACTGATGCGTGGTATTTCGATGGGCGAACTGACCGCAAGGGATGAAGATATAATCCGCGCATCAGTTGATTTTGTAAATAAATGAAATTATGAGGTAACACTCTTATGGAAAAACAAAAGGTTATTGAATATTGGTAAACTGCCCCGAATGTGTAAGTAGAGAAATAGAAAAAAATAAGAAAAAACTAGAGGCAGATTTTAAAGAAGCAGAGGAAGAAGGTAGAGAATTTAGAGTTCCTCCATATAGAGAATTAGAAGATGAAATTGATTTTGAAGGACTAGGTCTAATTATGAAATTAGATCCATCAACTAAACACTTTATTTGTAAAAGATGTGGTCTTTATGCAACAAGAGAGCAAGTTAGTGATATCCGATACAAACTGTCACGTAAGGAAGCCACACGCAGTGACAAACAGTATGATTACCTTGATTGGTGGCAAAAAAGTAAAAAAGAAAAAGAAGCGTTATAATCACTGATTAAAAAATGGCTAAAAAGAAAGACGAAATTCCAGAAGAAATTGATGCTGAATTAAAGGCACCAAAATTTGGTAAACCAAAAACACATACAGCAACGGGGTATGTTTTAGAGTTTAATGAAAATGATAAGAAGGTGGATATTCAACTTTATGAGCAAATTGCAGGAACTACAATTCTTGAGGGATTAGAACTTTCAAAAAATGTAAATGTAAATGAAATAGAGAAGGGTGTTGCATGTGAATTTCAATTGGATGAATTAAATGCAAAATTAAGTAAAAACACTGTTGAGTATTTGAAAGAACAAGGAATAACACTGAATGAAATAATTCAGTTTGAATTAAAAGAATTCAAAGTAATAGATGAAAATAACTAGGTTAAATTAATCTCTTTTTAATAGTTGTTTTCTAAACATACTGCCTACTATAGGATTAATGAAATATGGAAACGTTTGCTTGAACCAAATTACTACTCTAGCTACTGATGGAACAACTATTTCTAATCTTGATGAATTAGAAGCTTTAAGAATTGTTTTTGCTACAGTTTCAGAACTAAGTGATATACCAGTTGAAAATTTTGAAAAATTAGCAAGGGAAGGATGATCAAATAATGGAGTTCTAACCAATATAGGACTGACAACAGTTAGGCCTACACCAGTATCATAAAGTTCATGGCGAAGACCTTCTGAAAATCCTAACATTGCAAACTTAGTTGCACAATATGATGATACTCCTGGTACACTAAAACTTGCACCAATTGATGCAACATTAACAATGTGCCCAGAATGTTGTTTTAACATTTGAGGTAAGAATGCTTTTGTACAATAAATCATCCCAAAATAATTTGTCTCCATTTGAGATACAATTTCTTCAGATGATAATTCATTAACTTTACCATAAATTATAAAACCTGCATTATTAACAAGAATATCAATTCTTCCAAATTTGTCAAGAATAGTTTTGCTCATTAGATCAACTTCTTCTTTGTTAGATACATCACATTGACAGACAAGAGTTGATTGAGAAAATTTCTTGATCTTATTTTCAACTTCTAATAACTTATCTTTTCTTCTTGCAACAAGTGCAATTTTAGCACCTTTTTTTGAGAATTTGAGTGCTGTTGCTTCTCCAATACCACTTGATGCACCTGTAATAACAATCACTTTATCCTTGAAATTCATAGTTTTTTTTCAATTAATGAAAAATAAAGTGGTTTCTATGTTGTAGTAGGTTTGGTATATTTGCTTAATGCAAGTTTAACCAAAAGAATCCAGGTTACTGCAATTGGTATGTAATATGTTGCAATTCTCCAACCAATTACTGCATTCCATTCAAGACCTGTATCTGGCATGACAAAATTGAAAGGATCTAAATTATTTAGATAAGCAACAATTCCAAATTCTGCCAATCCTGCACCACCAACTGTAATTGGAAGATTTGCAATTGCATTTGCACCCATCACTGCCATTATAGATTCAAAAATTTCAACTGAATAGCCAACACTAACTGCGATGATTAAAAAAGAAATTCCATAAAACGACCAAGAAACTAGTGATGTAATAAATCCAACAACAAAAACTTTTTGTGATTTTCTTGAATGAATGTTTTCTCTACTCATAGTACAAACTTCCTCAATGTATTGATTAGTTTGTTTTACATATTTGATGCCACGATCTTTTCCAAGTTTAGTGATTAAAAGAGTGATAACTTTTGGTAGTTGAAAAGTATGTTTTGATGATGCAAAAAATAAAACAACCCATAATGTTGTAACAGTTATACTTGTAGCTAATATTATTCCAGCAACAAGATATGCACCACTTAGTAATGCAATAATTCCAGCCATAATTGACAAAACTCCAGCAGCAAGAACTTCAGTTACTATATCAAGCAATGCAACCCATGATGCCTTTGATGTCGAAATTCCTTTTTTCACCATGTAGTATATTACTGCAAATTCAGCACCAACAAACATTGGTGTAGTAAATTTGATAAACTCACTTCCTACCCTCATTGCTGTTAGTCTTTTGATAGAATCAAATGGACCAAGAAATGCTCTTGCTATGTAAGCAAGTTTAACACCTTGTAATCCAAGTTTTATCATCATTGCAAGAACTGCTAAAATGAAAGGTACTGCACCAATTGCTAAAACATCATCTAATTTTATATCAAATTGAATAGTAATAATCAAAATTGGGATAATAGTTGCAGGGATTACTGCAATTCTCCAATTCATGAATGTCGTCTAATGGGTTCAAATATAAGCTAATAAAAAAAACTTTTAACGAAAAATTGAAAGTTATTTTTTTAACAGGTACAGCAGGAGCAGGAAAATCACTACTGACTTCCAAAATTAAGGAATATTATGCCAAAAACTCGACATTTCCAGCTACACTAAATCTAGACCCAGGAGTAGAAAAATTACCATATTCTCCTGATATTGATGTACGAGATTATGTCGATGTCAATTCACTAATGCAACAATATGAGTTAGGTTCTAACGGCTCGTTAATTATGGCAAATGATCTTGTTGCAACAAAGATTGATGAAATTCAAACAGAAATTGATAATGTAAACCCAGATTATTTACTAGTTGATACTCCAGGACAGATTGAATTGTTTGCATATCGCCAGAGTGGTCCATTTTTTGTAAATAATATTCGTGCAGATGAAAAAGTTAATGTGTTCTTGTATGATGGTACATTGATTTCATCACCAAGCAACTTTGTATCTCTGACTCTACTTTCTACTTCTATAAGATTACGATTGGGACTACCAACACTAAATGTAATTACAAAAACAGATTTGATACAAGATAAACTGAGTGAAATTCTTGAATGGACCTCTGAAGATTTTGATTTGGAGAGTAAAATTGCAAAAGAAGTAGACGGGGAAACTCTTCCATTAATTTCAGATATGTTTCACACTCTAAGTAATAATGGATTTTTTGAAGATTTAATCCCAATATCAAATGCTACTGGAGAAGGAATGGTAAATCTTGAAAGTGCATTAAGCAGAACTATTAACTTGGGCGAAGAAGTAGAAGACTAATGGTAAAATCAGTAACAGTTCATGCACCATGCTCTACGGCAAACTTAGGTCCAGGATTTGATGTGTTTGGTTTGGCACTTGATGCATTTTATGATGAAGTAACCGTGACAAAGAAAGTAAAAGGAATTACAATACTCAGTTCAGATGACATTCCACTAAAACCAGAACAAAATACTGCTGGACTTGTTGCAAAGGCAATAATAAAAAAGGAAAAACTAAGAGGTGGTGTTGAAATTAAGATAAAAAAGAATGTTCCACCAGGATTTGGAATGGGAAGTAGTGCAGCATCAGCAGCTGCATGCGCAGTAGGCATTAACAAATTGTATAATTTGAAATTAAGCCAAAATAAACTAGTTTCATACGCAGGAATTGGAGAAAAAGCAAGTGCTGGTTCAATTCATTACGATAATGTTGCAGCATCAATTCTTGGCGGTTTTGTAATTGTCAATTTGAATCCAATAAGTGTAGTTAGAATTGAAGCACCAAAGGATCTAGTTCTTTGTATTGGAGTTCCTGAAATTAAAGTTCCAAAAAGGAAGACAAAAGTCTCAAGAAGTGTAATTCCAAAAACGGTAAAACTATCTGATTCGATTACAAATCTCTCTAATGCAGTAAATATAGTTGCTGGATTTTTAAACAAGGACTCCAATCTGATTGGAAAATCTGTTGAGGATGTAATAGTAGAACCTGCAAGAAAACACATGATTCCTGGATTTGATATTGTGAAAAAAAATGCATTACACGCTGGAGCATTAGGTGTGACAATTAGCGGTGCTGGACCATCAGTGATTGCATTTGGAACCAAAAAACAGAATTTGAAAAAAATAGGTGGTGCAATGAAAAAAGGATTCAAATCTGCAAAGGTAGATTGTGATATTGTAATTTGTAAACCAAGTAATGGTCCTAAAATAGTAAAAATAGTAAAATGAAAAAAGCAGTAATCATTCTAAGTGGAGGTTTAGATTCAGCATGCATGATGTCATATTTGAAAAAAGGATACCAGTTGTATGGCGTTACGTTTGCTTATGGTCAAAGAGCATCTCAGGAGATAAAGGCTGCAAAACGAATAGCAAAATTACTAAAATTAAAAGAACATAAGATTCTCGATATTGGTTTCATGAAGAGTTTGTACGGTGAAAGTAATGTTCTTACTAGTACAAAGAAAAAGATGCCTAGTACATTTGAATATTCTATTGTAGTTCCAATAAGAAACGCTGTGTTTTTGTCCATAGCAACAGCATGGGCATTCACTCTTAACGCAGAACTAGTTGCATATGGTGCACAGAAAGGAGATACACAATATCCTGACTGCAGACCAAAATTTACAAGAAAACTTGAGGCTGCATTGAACCAAGGAGAAATTGATGGAATTAAAAAGAAAATCAGGCACAAGATCAAGATTTGGTCGCCATATTCAGAAGGAATTTCAAAGAGTGATTTGATTAAAACTGGTCATAAAGTACTAGGGAATGAAATTTTCAAAACGTGGAGTTGTTATTTGAATTTGAAAGTACAGTGTGGAAAATGTGAATCATGTAATAACAGAAAGAAAGCTTTTCTAAAAACAAAAATTATTGATCAAACAAAATACAATAATTAAAAATCTTAGAAAAAATGTTATCTATAATATAGGCTTCTTGAAAACAAAATTCCGAATAAGAAGATACCATCCAATAAATACAACTCCTACTATTGACCAAAAAATCCAATTTAGCATTGTTTGATCCATAGATTTTTCTTCTTCAACACTACATTGTGTTTCTTGTGATACTTGTTCACAATCCCATCCATATGATAAAACATAATCTTCAAAGACTGGTGATGTTTGCCATGCAATGACTAGTGCAACTGCTATTACAAGTGCAAATTCAATTAAAAACCAGCTAAATTTTGGCCAAGATTCTTTTGGAATATGAACATTATCATGTGATGTCATAAGATATGTCCAAATAATTGATTATTTATTTTTGATGATTTGTGATTAAACAGGATCTAATGGACGATTTTGAATAATTCTGACAATTTCTTCCTTCTGATTCTGTTTTTCATATATTCCCCTAAATGCAGAGGATGAAACCCGTGCATCATTTTTTACACCTCTCATTTTCATGCATAGATGTTCAGCTTCGGCCATAACTGCAACACCCTTTACACCATGTGAATACAATTCATCTGCAATATTTTTTGTTAATCTTTCTTGTATTTGTAATCTTTTTGCATATTTTTCTACTAATCGTACTAATTTTGAAATTCCAAATACTCTACCATTTGGTGCATATGCGATTTGAATTTTTCCAAAAAATGGCAACATATGATGTTCACACATAGAATAGAACTGTATGTCTTTTGCAACAACAACTTCAGAATCCTCTGAAAATTGTACAGATAATTCAGAATTGGAATCATAACCCTCGAATATTTCTTTATAGGCTTTAGCAATTCTGGCTGGTGTATCTTTAAGACCCTCCCTAGTTGGATCCTCACCAATTTCAATAATTAGTTCTCTAATTATCTTCTCTACCCGTTCATTATCCATGGTTATTTTGGATTTGTAGGATGCTTTAAACGATGTGGAAATTCCAAGCGTATAATTTTATGAAATTGTAATCTATGATATTATAACTTCTTTTCTATAAAAAATACCTGCGATTAAAAATACAACCCCTAAAATTCCAATTAAACTTCCAACAAATTCGACCGTAGAACCTAATTCAACCTCTGCAGGAGCCCATAATAGTGCAATAAGACCTCCAACTACCATCATTGGGATTCCAACACCAAAACTGATTGCTTTTGAAGCCATGTATGAAACCGTTAGTGAAATCTATATGAAGTTTGTTATGATTAAAAACATCTTATACTTTTAATCCAAATTTTTTATCTGTTCAAGTTTTTATTTGAGGTTAATTACTTGAAAACGTGACGGGATTATTTGATAAATTCAAAGAAGAAGACTCAGAGGGTGGCATAGAAATGGTTGCTGAAAGACCTGTTGAGAATGAAGAAAATAATGAAGCAATAATTGAAGAAACTCAGCAACAATATGACGATAATTCCAGTCAAACAGACACTCAAACCAACTTCACATCAACCACTTCAGACGATATCGGAATATCCTCATTAATGAATAAGAGAGCAAAATTGGAAGAAGCGGTTGATTATGTAGGTATGCTGATTTCTAATTTGAAAGACAAGAGAACATCTCTTGAAAAAGAAATTGAGGATGAATCTGTAGATATCAAAAATCTCAAAGAAAAATTGATTAAAGTTGGTGAATATATCAATGAAGAAACACAAGGAATTAAGCATCTATCTGATAAGAGAACATCTGTTGAAAATGAAGCAGATGAAGTTGGAAGTTTGATTGCAGGGTTGAGAGAGAAATTATCTGATATTGATAAAATTGTAGAGGATGAAAGTAGTAAAATAAAGAATTTTAGAGAATTACGTGATAAAACTAGTAATATTTAGAAAAAATTTACATAAATTTTGATTCAGTTGATGATGGTGTGTTTATTTGATCCATCATAGGCATGTCAGGAAATTTATCTCCAGCCTGTGATTCTGCAACTGCAGCGGCTTCAGAGAGAATTTTATCTGATTCTGAATTAGTAGATTCTTCTACACCAAATGTATTTTCACTACTGCTAAATGTTTCATTCATCAATCCACCTAACATCTCTGTCATCCTTCCAATCTCCTGATCTGCTCCTGGCATAAATTTGACAAGAGAACCTTTGAGACCGTTCATGAGACCTATTGTTGGCATTAATGTGACAACTGTATCTCCTAGGTCGTGGAATGTGGTTAATCGTAATTCAATTCTTTCTAATCCCATTTTTGCATTACCTAAAATTTTGCTAACTTTTCTAACTTCAACTAATTCGTTTGATAAAACCTTGCTAGAATATGTGTCATGTTGTTGTGTAGCAACAACTATTTTTTGAAAAATTTGTTGGTCTCTCTGTTTTAGTTTTTCAACCATTCCGTCCATTTTTGATATTTGAGCTTGAAGACGTTTTACTGCAGCTTCCACTCGTGGTTTTAAAGATCCTTTTGGCTTTAATGTATCAGTAATCCTTTCAGCAAATCCTTGTTTTTGAGGTCTTGCCCACTTATCTTGAAAACTACCCATGAACACGCTTTAAGAATTGATTATTAATTTCAGGTGTGAAAAATGGTTAACAGTTAATAAAATTTCTATGACCATTTTCAAATTTTATGAGTAAATTGTGCTTAAATGAGACTAGGAAATATCAAAAAATATGAAAAAATCAAATTTGGCAATAATTGGACTGGCAGTAATTGTAATATCAATAGTTGTAATTAGTTCGCCAAAAGACAACAAACTTGATCCAGATTCTGAATATGTGTATCACGTCAATCTGTCTGAATCAAAGTATGTGGAAAATGGAACATATGAGGAATTATTTGAAATAGGTAATGAGAATTGCCAAAGATTCTGTGACTACAACTTTAGGTTTGTACCAAATGGTGATAGCCCTCAAACATTAAGCATTTCAATTACTGGTGATAATACTTTCTTTTCTGAAAATTTTGAGCTTGTTGGAACATTAGTTGAAACAGACATCTCGCAATATTATACATGGGATTATACAGGTCAAAAACACTTTGAAATTTCAGATATAGAAAAAGTGAAAATGGTAATAGATCCCTATGGAAATGTTATGGGAACTGTTTCTGTATATATTATTCAAGAATAAAGTGGGCGTGACCCCTTGGCAAAACAATGAGAGATTTCCTCTCTAGTCTCCACTTTTGTTGCGAACTAAGCGGTTGACGGATTATCTGTTTCGCGGAATCACGCTGCGTTAGTCGATAGTCTGTATATCGTGACGCATTACATGCATTACGTCTTTCAACTATTTAAATAAAAATTAGAAAACTTGGATAAAAAATGGAGGAAAAGTTGAAAAAATTCAATAAAATAGGAGTTTTTTATAAATTAAAAAATTCCGTTTGGTAATAATACTAGGTAATATCAACAAGCTCATGACCACAAATAATGATTCTTTGGCGAACAGATTTTCATTATTTGTAAAACAAACTTTCAAGTATTATCTTGTTGGTGCGTCTGGTGTTGGAGTAGGTTTAGGCTTACTATATTTTTTAACTGATATTATTGGACTTTGGTATGTAATTTCTCAGGGTATAGCAATTGGTGTAGCAATGACATCAAATTTTATTTTACATAAATTTTGGACTTATAGAAAGGAGATAGTAGAAGGAAAAACAATCGAAAGATATGTCAAATACATTTTCATTTGTTTGATTGGAACTGGAATGCAAATAGGCTTGACCTATTTTCTAGTTGAGAATTTGTTAGTATATTATATCCATGCCGCTATGTTAGCTATTGTTATAGCAGGTTCCTTCAACTATTTTGCAAACAGAAAATGGACCTTTGGAATTAAATTCTAGGACTTGTGGGGATAAAATATGAAACCAAAAACAAAGCGAAAAATTGAGATTATTGCCTTATTATCTAGTATATGGTTCGTCATTTCTCTCCCATTACCTTGGCTTATTACAACACCAGATGTTGCTCATACACAATTAGTAGTCATTTTACAGATGACTGCATTGATATCAGTTCCATTTGTTGCATTAGCAGTAGCCTGGACAATAAAACCTGAATTGACACAAAATTCTTAAAATGATAAAACCGCCTATAACGACCTCAAAAATACCACAACTAGAAATTATAATAGATTCAATAATCAAAGCTGGAGATAAAATTTTAGAGATTTATGAGAGTAATTTTCAAGTAGAAAAAAAGGCTGATAATTCTCCAATTACAAATCTGATT
>Ga0208764_10001111_pt1 | contig 17540 bp, 14 predicted proteins | sample ETNtaG_18_FD_185762 | JGI IMG/M metagenome (GOLD analysis project Ga0208764, IMG submission 185762) | Marine microbial and viral communities from oxygen minimum zone, Eastern Pacific Ocean - ETNP201302SV91 (SPAdes) (version 2) | ecosystem: Environmental > Aquatic > Marine > Oceanic ... | reverse complement strand
TCTGTCCCTTACGGCAGCGGTAGCGTTCTCCCGATCCAGTAGATCCTAGTCTGGATTTGTGAGACCCCTCTGATACGTATACGACTCAATGGGTACCCTTTGATTCAGAAAGAATCAAGAGAAAACTGAGTCGATTCATCATCTGATTTTTCATCAGAAGGTTCAGGGGTCTTTTCTACAGTTTGCTGAACAGGCTCAGGGACTTCATCCCAATCATCACTTGGAAGAGATTCATCGAAGGCTGCAAGAATTTTCTTTGCTTCTCTCCTAGACTTTGGTATTCCATGAAGTGATAGGTGATCTTCTCCACTAAGCCCGAGCTGCAAGGCTAGTGAGAAGTCCTCCGGTTTACCTCCCAGAGTTTCGTCATGAACTGCCAGCAAATTTGGCCAGAGGTCTTCTCTCACTGCTGCTTTGCTTGTCCCAGCCTGTTCCGCTAGAGACTCGACAACTCCTGAGGTTCGCCATGCCTCGCCACCTCGCCTGAGGAATCCGGGGTAAGTCAGAAATGGGCTAGTTCCCGGATTGGCTTGATTTGCTGCTACTGCGGCCTGTGAGGGCAGAGATGAGCCCCAATACCACGAGCGGTAGGCTCGATTGGTGAATTTGGTTGCAAGAGCTCGGTCGGCTAGAACCATTGCTTGAGAGATGCCGGCGAGCTCTTGATCTTCGAAGACGGATTGGTTATTCCATGCGAACCATGCAAGCATTTCGTCTGGGTCTTTGTCTGAATTCATTAGAAGACGGTTCGCGTGCCTTCCATTTTCGGCTGAATAGACCTCTCGTAAGGCACGAAAGACATCGATTTGGGAGTCGCGTTCGGCAACTTCTGCGAGTGCTTGAACATCATCTTTAGCGATGTGTTGGCCGCCGATAGCGGCGGCTGCTTGCAAGTCACGAATCAGGGCGCGCAAGTCTCCTGGGTTGTTTTCGATGAGCGCCTCAACTGCTTCAGGGTCCATCGACAAGCCTTCGCCGTCAAGGACACGATGGGCGATTCGACGCATATGCAATTTACCCACGCGCTTGAACTGAACATTCTCGGCGAGTGCCATCACTCGATCTCGATTTCGTCGCCATTGTCGACCCGACCCCCATAGGCGCATCGGGTCGTTACAGGTCATTATGACAGGCTGCTCTGCAAGTTTCAGCAAGTTGAGCAGTTCGGCCTTACCCCCGGAGTCTCCTTTGATGGTTGCACGTTCTTCTTCCTCAGGGGAGAGAACTTTGTCGATACGGTCTTCAGATAACTTTGCGAAACTGCCTGAAAGATGGTCGACTTCGTCGAGTAAAACGATTGTTTTCATCGCTTCGGAATTCCCTTCGGAGAAAGCGGCTAACGAGATATGCTGACTGCCTCGAGTAGCAGCCCTTCGGATAGCCGCTGCGTTGCGTTCCTCAGAGGCATTCAATTCGATTATTGACCAACCCCGCTCCTTTGCTACTGCCTTGGCCAGCGTGGTTTTGCCAACACCTGGAGGTCCTGAGAGCATCATACCGCGTTTATCTGGGACGTGACCTTTGGCCCAGCGGTCGAGCCATTGGCCGATGAGTCGGAGTTGTGAATCATTACCTTCCATCTCACCCATGCGTGTCGGACGGTACTTCTCCGTCCAGTCTTCATGGTCCTCGGCTGCGCTCACAACACACGCCTATCGTGGAGCCTCATGAAGATTGGTGGTCTACTTCGACTGGAGCAAATGGATTTCAGAATAATTCCTGAATTGTGCCGGCTGCCATTCGGTCAAGAATTTCGTCGACGAAGGCGCGAACCTGCATCTGGTCATCACGCCTTCGAATCGTCACACTACCATCCTCTAACGATGTGTGGTCGACGGTCAAAGCCCATGGAATTCCAATCTCATCTGCACGAGCGTAACGCCTTCCAATCGATTTACTCGAATCCATCTCAGCACGCGCCCGAGGTAGTGAATTGATGGCGGAAGTAATCTCTCTAGCAAGATCTGGCATTCCATCCTTGTCGAAGAGTGGGAGCACTACACAATCTACGCTTGAAATGCCTTCAGCGAGCCTCAGGAAGGTGTAGTCCTCTCCTTCCTTCTGAGCTTCTTCATAAGCGTGATCGAGGACATGCCAAATGATGCGATCGATACCAAAAGCCGGCTCGATAACGTGAGGTGTAAACCACTCTCCACTTACGTTAGCTGTCTCTGTGCGTCGTTCAACCATACTGGAGTCAATTGTAACACTGCGTCCATCTGCTAATTCCAACTCAAAGGGCAACTCATCGGGCAATTCACTCAGAGCCTCAAGAGCGGCAACTACCGCACCTGCATCGGCTCTGAATGTTGGACCGACCACCGCGCCATTCGGTGCTAATCGCTCAATTGTCTGCGTGCGAGGTTCAGCGAATTGCCGCCAAGCACGCAATCCCTTTGCCTTCGAGTGTTCTTCGTGACTTTCCAAATCATGACAAGTCCGATTAGCAATCCCAACGCACTCGATCCATCCATGCTCGCCATGAATCTCACAATCCCAGCAATCCGCTGCGTAATGTGCCATCTCTGTGCTAGCATGCTGACGGAAGCGAATCTGTGCTGGATCGATTCCAACCTCAACAAGGAAATCCCAAGTCCGTGCTAGGAACCAAGCAACGGTAGAGTGCCTGACGATGCCAGCATCGAGGGCAGCGCCGAACCCCATTCGAGTCTCACCAGCATGTGGTCCGTCTGGGTCAGGGACTAGGCTGACAATCTCAGTGCGGCGAGCGAGGTCAACACTTGGGGGGTTATCTGGGTCGATGAAGTACTCGAGCTCAGCCATATTGAATTCGCGAAGGCGAATCATTCCCTGCCTTGGACTAATCTCGTTGCGATATCCCTTCCCGGTCTGAATTGCACCGAAGGGGAGCTTTTGTCGAAAGTGTCGATACAGCGCAGGATAGAGCATGAACATACCCTGTGCTGTCTCGGGCCTCATGTATGCGGTTCGACCAGAACTCATAGCACCTATTTGGGTCGAGAACATCAGATTCATCGGTTTAGCTGCAGTCCAAGCAGCATCTGAACAGGATGGGCATTCTATTCCCGATGCTAGAAGCCCGTCGACTGCATCTGCAGCGAGTGAATCTGCGTTTGGATGCAAGTGCTCCACCAAGTGATCAGCACGGAATACCGAACCGCAGGCTCGGCATTCCGTCATCAAATCGTTGAATTCACCGACGTGACCGCTGGCAACCAAAACTGACTCAGGAGTAATCGTCGGTGAGTCAATTTCGACTATGTCACCATGACTCAACCAGTGGTCAACCCATTTCTGAGTCAGACGGCGACGAATTGCAGCGCCAACCGGCCCGTAATCGATTAGTCCAGAAACCCCGCCATAGATGTCGAAGGCTGGCAGCACTATGCCGCGCCGCTTCAGCATAGCCGACAATCTCTCGAGCCGCCTCTCCTCAGCCATCTCTAACGGCGAGGCGACCGTCCGCCTGTCTTTCAAGCCATCCTCAAAGTATTGCCTAAGAACACCAGACTGAGCACCTGATGAGTTAGAGCCGGAAGGGCCTAAATTCACCTTTAGGAGGTGCATAATACCCATTCAGTACGTAGTACTGTTCGATTTATGGAAGCGAAGCGTTCATGTACAGTATCAATGCGCTGTATCGTCCGTAGTGTGAGGCGAAGTAATGCCAAAAATTGAGTATGTAGAGGATAGTTGGGAGACCGAGCAATTGCTCGAAAGTCTTTCACCACCTGTGCGTAACTGGTTCAAGGACAAGTTCCCAGACTTCACCGACCCTCAGAAACTTGCAATACCACGTATTCTCAATGGTGAACATCTCTTGCTTTGTTCGCCTACAGGGTCTGGTAAGACACTGACAGCCTTCTTGACGATTATCGATGATCTTGTGCGTAAATCATTAGATGGGTCTCTAGGTAATTCTGTTCAGTGTGTTTACATCTCACCAATCAAAGCACTGGCAAATGATATTCAGAAAAATCTCATCGGCCCTTTGACTGAGATTCGAGAGCGTTACCTCCCGAGTAGGGCGAAGGAGATCAAGGTGGGCTTGAGAACTGGAGATACCAGTCGGAAGGAACGTGAAAGGATGCTTCGCAAGCCTCCTCACATACTGATTACCACTCCTGAATCGCTAGGATTGGCCTTAGCTTCGAAACGCTTCAGACCCTTGCTAAACGAACTCCAGTGGATGATTATCGATGAGATGCATTCGCTGGTACCGACTAAGCGAGGTACTCACCTAGCTCTGAGCCTTGCATTGATGGATAGCGTGATAGATTCCCAGGTCCAGCGAATCGGTATTTCGGCGACTATGGAACCGTTAGATGCTGTCGCCGAATTCTTGGTTGCCAGCGATTCGCGTGAAAGTGATACAGAGCCTCAGCATGTGGCTATTGCGAAGGTATCCGGTTCAAGGCGTCTCGACCTAGATATCATCCTCCCAACACCTCGCTTCTCGTCTTTACCGGTAAAGGAGATTCTTGACCACAATGTAGACCGAATCAAGGAAATCGTCGAGGCTCATACGACGACCTTGGTCTTCGTCAATACTCGGCAGATGACCGAGACGGTAGTTCAGAAACTGAAGATTCTCGGTACAGAAGGAGTTGAAGGTCATCACGGTTCAATGGACAAAGCCATCCGTCTCGATGTCGAGCAGCGCTTGAAAAATGGATTATTGCGCAGTGTCGTATCATCATCTTCCCTCGAAATGGGTATCGATATTGGTTCGGTAGACTGTGTTATTCAGGTCGGCAGTCCGGGTTCTATTGCCACAGGATTGCAGAGGATTGGACGTGCAGGTCACCAAGTCGACGGACTGCCGCGAGCGCGATTGCTACCGACATCTCCGCAAGATTTACTCGAAATGGTCTCGTTACAAAACGGCATCTTACGGGGGTCAATGGATCTACTAAAATTCCCACAAAACTCTCTCGATGTGCTTGCGCAATTCTTGATTGGTCTGACGATCATCAGGGAGTGGGACATAGATGAGTCATACGAACTTGTGACCGCGGCTTGGCCTTATCGAGAATTGCCATATGATGATTTTATCGAGGTTCTTGATCTATTAGAGGAGGAACGTCGAGTTTGGGTTGATTGGGAAGAAAATCGCTTCGGGAAGCGTGGCTATGCGCAGATGATTTACTACACCAACATAGGCACCATCGCCCCCAGCAATAACTACCTCGTTTTCACCTCAGACGGGACTCTCGTCGGTCAATTATCCGGTGGATTCGTTGCGAGTCTTCGGAATGGAGACGTCTTCTTGCTCGGAGGTTCGACATACCGTGTTTCCAGCATTCGAGGAACCCGAGTGAATGTGACTTCAGCTACTGGTTACCGCCCGACGATACCATCGTGGGCTGGTGAGGCAAATAGCCGCACTAACGAACTGAGTTACGAGGTTCTTGACGTGCTTGAGCGAACCTCGACTATGGTGCGAATGGGACGAGACGTCCGTCCGTTGTTGACTGATGTCTATGGATTGAATAGGCCTGTGGCGAATGCTCTGGCGAATTATCTTGATGAGCATTGTGCGACCACTTTCCAAGTTCCTAGCCGCGACCGGATTATCGTTGAACAGGTCGCCGGCCCGCTTCCAACTTACATCGTGACTACTTGTCGTGGTCGCGCGTTCAATCTCGCACTCGGCTATCTATTCGCAGGAATTGCCGTGCGTGACAACATAATCGTCAACGAAATCTCATTCGATGAAAATGGTTTCATGATCAAACTGAGTCATGAGGTTGAGATTTCGAAAATTCCTGAATTATTCAAGGATGGTTCGAGTGGAGAAGTTCTTCAGCGATACATGCTTGATTCGCAACTTTTTGCCAAGAGATTCCGCGAGGTTTCGAGCCGAAGTATGCTGAATCCTCGACGTATAGGTGCCGAAGAGGTCAGTCCAAAGCAATTCCAGAACCGTGCTGAACAAATCCTCCGTGCTCATCGGCAAATGGAGGATTCAGTAATCATCCGTGAGGCGATGAGTGAAATTCTAACTAGTGACCTTGAGATGAATGAACTCTCTGATTTCATTTCGCGAATGGACAGCGAGGATGTCCGAATCGTCCATCGAAAGGTGAAGATGCCATCGCCATTGGGGATGACTCTCTTCATGTCCTCTTTCGAGGATTTACTGAGTTTGAGGACCCGAGCTTATCTCATCAAGGATATCGATCCAGAGATTCTTCGCCGATTGCTGGGTGCGCGTTCGCTAGCAACAGATCTCGACCGCGAGAGGCTTGGTCAGTATTACCAAGACAAGGTCGCAGTGCCCACCTCTGCAATGGGTCTGTTGAGACTAATGGACATGGGTGGTGGATTAGAGAAGACGTTGACTCATCCACTATATTCTGAAAAACTCAAGAGTCTCGAATTCAATCAACTGCGTGATTGGGTTTACGAACTCGCTGAGCGCGGACTGATTACCAAGGTGCGCAATACAGGCCATTCACAGATTGACGACAAATGGTTCTCTGAACGCATGGCCGGCGTGCACGGAACTCTCGGATGTCTTGCCGCCTCCGGCGCCGATGAGATGGATGATTTACGCGCCCTCTATACAGGCGGCCTAACCTTTGACATTGGAATGGATTTCACAGCAGGTCAGGCTGGAACTTGGAAACAAACTTCACTTTCGGACCCTATCGATTGTCTCCGCCTAAAACTACTCGATATGCTGGGTTCGGAAGGCCCGCGAACCTTGGACAAATTGGCAGATAGGCTTCCATTCCCACGAGCTCAGGTCGAATCAGTTCTGCAAGAACTAGAGATGAGGAACCTTGTCTCTATCGGATTCTTTACGCAGACTGAAGATGGAGAATATATCCTGCGTGTCGACGAATATCGCATTACTGGAGGGCAGGTCGAAGTAGTCGACTATCGAACTCTTCAAACCTTGATTTTGCATAAATCGTTCCAGCAATATGACGAGCCGGCTGAGGCGATTCGCAATCTGATTCTGGTTCAACGTCGCGATGAGATGTTACATCGCGTGAAAGATTACAGATTCCGTGATTGGAAGGATATCAAACATGACCCGGATGTCATCAATGGTCGCTTACTGCACAATCGAGTCGGCTATACGATGGAAGATCAATTGCCTCTTGTTCTAGGTTTACGAGGAGAGCCTTGGATTGGTCCACTAGAAGAGGAATTACTCGAGAAGATTCCGAAGGATGGAATGAGCCGGATAGAACTCTTTGCCGATTATCCGAAAGGAAAGGATCATGTGCATATTCAGCGCTCATTGAAGAGTGCTTTAGGCAACCTCGAGCGTCAATTAATCATTGGAAAGAAATACATCGAATTGCCAAATCGGAAGCGCTCCCTTGCTGTTTTCCATCGGATTCATGAACGCGTTAAACCAATGAAATTCGATGAAGCCGTCAAGAATCTCATTGAGAGGATTGGCCCAGTCCGCCTCCACACTTTGCGTTTCTTTGTATCGCGACCAGTTGAAGAATTGGCCGAGACTCTACGCGAACTCGAAAGGTCGGAGCGAATTGTTCGTATCGTCGCTCTGCAACCCGATCCGACTGATTATTACTCAAGCCACGAGGATGCTGAGAAGCTCCTGTCGCCAATGGCCGAGGACCGTACCATGCGTATACTCTCCCAATCAGATCCGTTTTGTTCTCGCTTCATCCAAGAGGTCCGACTTATGCTCAAACAGGGATGGTATCATCCTGTTTTCAAGGGGGTTGATCCAGTAGGTAGAATCCTCATGTTTGTCGTAAATGATTACCTTGAAATCAAGGATATCAACATCCCTCACTCATACCTCGACGAATTCAAGGATACTTTCGATGACCTATTGGAAAATTATCGAGATAGGCTCGTCGACGTATCTGTAATTCATGCCTTCAACGGCGTCCCTGTCCACGATTGTGATGAGAATGTTCAGCAGATATTGACCGATCTTGGCTTCGAATCGATGGGAGATGGGGAACGCTATATTCGCGGAGGTGTAGTTGATCCGCAGCCTCGGAAGAAGATTAATCGAATTCTATTCCATCATCATTCACTACATCAGAAAACTCGCTACGAGAATGAAACTATGGCTCTTGAACACCTAGACGAGCTGCGCGATGATTTCGCTCTACGTGGTCGCTGTGAAATGTTCCGCGTCGACCTCAAATCGATGGCTGCCGCCCATCAACTCCACCAAGGAACTAACCTCCGTGGACACCTTGTATGGGCTCGTATGACTCATTTCCAGAGGCTACTGACAATACGGAACGTACCTGCTCCTGAGGAAGACGAGGATATTCTACAATTCTTCCGTGAGCACCATGATCCAATCATCTTCATGGAAAGGCACGCGATGAGGCGCGGCGAATTCCGCAAACTCATCTCGCCGTTGGTAAGAAGCGGGCACCTCGTTCAGGATTATCGTGGTGGTTTCAAGGCGGTCGAACCGCTTCACGGATCTGACCTTTGGGAAGTCAAACGCGATTACCTACGAGACCTTGTTCAGCATTACCCCGTAATCACTCTGAAACAAGTTGAGAGGCTTGCAGGCTCACCTTTCTCGGCCGAAGAAATTTCAGATGTGATGCGCGAATTCGAAGAGGATGGAACTCTCATCAAAGGATTCCTCGTCGATGATATGCACGATGTCTGTTGGGGTAGACATGCATTATTGGATGGGTCGGATGCAATCTCTCGCACACGTGATCTTGTCATCCCTCCTTCAGATCCACTAATCCACTACTTCGGCAGTTTGCTTCGTGAAAGATTCGGATATGGTTCGGCTTACCTTGTTTTCCACCGCGAAGAGCCAGTGGCCGCATTCAAGGCAAATACTAGGGAGGGAGTAATCCACATCACCGATTTCGTCGGTGATTCCGATCTTGAGAAAGAGGCTTTGCGAGTGATGAAGGAATTCGCCTGGGAGCACGATATGCCATTGCGTGGGAAATTGTATGAGCGCCTACGAACCCGTTGATGCTTCAGATTTCGTAGCTCCACGCAATTGTCTAGGAAGAAGTCGCATGATATTCCTGTGAAGTTCAGGAAGTAAGTCGAAAAGAGCGATAGCCATCAAAAACATCGCAAAAAGACTGGCTGCTTTCGCAGCGTAACTATGAGTGAAATCGAACATACTCAAACCTAAGAAATCCCAATTTCGATACTCATCAGTCAACCAAACTATCCCTGCATTTCGAAATGTGTTGAGGATGTGGATAGTCGGCAAAGCAATCAGTAATCCTCGCGCACGGCGGTTCCATGGTACGGTTTGAAGTGCAACGATTGCGCCTACAAAAATAATCATTGATTGAAGGCCTGAGCAACTGAGAATGAAGCCGATGTTGACTTCTTCTCCAGTAGCGTGGTACATCGGAATGAAGAATCCACCATCACCCAGAGGCGCCGTCAAAAGAAACATATTCCCATCCCATTCGGAGAGTGGAATCTCCCCGCCACCATTCAGATCTACCATCACTTCCCCCATCGTATAAGCTCCTAATCCTGCGAACTCAAGCATCCATTCTGCACTGTGAGCGGTCAGCATTACAAATGCCACATTGAGGTATGGGATACTGTACACAATATGGTAAGGTATCATCGACCAAGCTACCATACCTCTGAACCAGATGATTGATTCTCTGGTTTCAGACGATAATGTCTGAAGGCGGGCGGCTTCCAAATAAGCGATGATAAAACCGCCTGGAAGTGCTCCAGCTGTCATCAAGACGAGAACAGGATCTCCAATCTTGACGTAATACTCCGAAAGTAGGTAAATGAACAAGCCAAGCATAATCCATCCGGCTGCAGCAAGTTTTCCGGAGTATACCTCTTTTGACTTGGAAAAGGAGACGGCTAGGAACACCATCCCGAGGCTTCCAATGAGCAAACGCATACCCTCTCCGGTAAAACCGATGGACTCGGCGACAGTGTCCAATACTGCCCCGATGGGTTCCTGCATTGAACCGACTCCAATCATCAACTCGTAAATAGGATGCCCTCGCCGGTTCGGCTCAGGGAGCATCATGGCCTTCGATTTCGATTCGTTCGCCAAGGATTACATTGGCGACTTGCGTCGAACCCTTGCAGACGTCTCCTTAGGACAAATTCAGGCTTTATTGAGTGAATTGGCTGCAGTCGGTGAACGCGGCGGCAGCGTTCACATGATTGGTAATGGAGGGAGTGCAGCCACCCCTTCTCACAGTGCTGGAGATTGGTCGAAGGAATTGGGAATTCCAACCATTGCCCACACTGACAATATCTCTTCTTTTACGGCGTGGGCTAATGATACTGATTACTCGAATGTATTCGCTGGTCAATTGGCAACATTTGCTAAAGCGGGAGATTTGGTAATCGCTTATTCAGGCTCTGGAAATTCATCCAATGTTCTGAATGGCATTTCAATGGCTAAAGAGGCTGGTTGCCGCACTGCTGCAGTTACTGGAGATTACAATGGCGGTGCTGGTGGTGAATTGGCTGGGATTGTCGATGTGGCAATCGTTGTCCCAACGACCTCAATGGAGCGAATTGAGGATATGCAACTAGTCATCAACCACATCGTCAAAGAAGCGATGAAGGCCCAGCGCGGCCAGTGATACCATGTTGGCACCGCACCGCGATTCTGCGGGCTTGACAGATTCTCTCGAACTTGAGGCTCTTCCTGACGGAATCGAGTGGGATGGGCGTATCGCCTATCTAGATAGAGATGGCGTATTGAATATCGGTAGTGAAGATTATGTCAATACACCAGAAGAGGTAGTTTTGCTTCCAGATGCTGGAACTTCTGTTGGGCGGCTTCGTCGGGCAGGATATCGAATCGTCATTGTAACGAATCAATCTCCAGTGGGGCGAGGTCTTTGGAACTCAAGGAATTTGGATTCAATTCATACTCGCTTGCGTGAAATGTTACTCGCTGAGGATGTGGATGCTCATCTCGACCTCGTGCTTTATTCACCATACGCACCATGGGAAGGAGCTTGGGCGCGCAAACCACATCCTGGTATGTTAGAGGCCGGTCGCCAACTGCTTGATGCAGCCGCTGAAGTCATTGATTTCGACACACTGCGGCTAATGTTTGACGATGATTGGCTGGACAGGCCTGATGAGTCAACCTCATTCATGGTCGGTGACAGAGGTGTCGATATGGCTGCTGCACTCGCCTTTGGGGTAACTGGCATCCGTTGTGATCCCGATATCGGCCTTTCAGGGGTTGTTGATACTATACTGGGGGGTGCCGCGTGAGCGGTACCCATGTGAAAGGTGTCGTCCGAATCGCTTTGGATGACACAGACCATGTCGATCACGCGTGTACAACCGAGCATTTCCAGCGTTTGCTATCAATGCTCGAAGTAGGTATCGATAACTTCTCAGTTCTTGAGAGACGCCTAGTAAGACTCTGGCCTTTCGCACCGAAGAGGACACGAGGTAATGCTGCATTGTCTGCAGTCTGTGAATTGGGTCAGGGTTCTTTGGCCGATGTGAATATGATTTGTAAGAAATTCATCAAAGACTTGACTCTCGAAATCGAGTCTGAATATCCTAGTGAAGGTCAACGACCAGATCCTTGTTTGTTAGTATCAGACGTAGAATTTCCAGAGGAATGGTATTGGCAAGCCGTTAGGCGAGAAGTCAAGTTGAAAACTCGTTTAGAAATGCTACAAGATAGCGCTACTATTCACTCGGTTTCACCTCAGCCGGCTGGACTTATCGGGGCGAGTGCAGCAATCGCTTGGAATCCCTCGCAAGATAGTACTTGGGAATTAATCGCTTGGCGCCAATCTAACCGAATCAGAACGAATCGAGAAGTCTCGCAACAGTCGATTATCGATATGTCAGAGAAGTTTCCAGGAACATTTGCGAATAGAGATCCTACGACAGGTCGTGGCATGATTATGCCTCGCACGAATTGCCCTGTACTATACGGCGTGCGTGGCAATTCGGCCGAAGAGGTCTCAGATGCTCACAAATTCATGCAGTCTCGTGATGATGTCGAAACCTGTGAGTCTTCGGCAATTCATAGAACAAATCAGGTTTCGGATGATCATTTACTGGGTTACCATAGTGCAGTTGTGAGTGGTTTACCTAACGAAGTGCAGGGTGGGCATTCCTCAGTTTTGGTGTGGGATGGTGAAGTGGCGTCAACTCTAGTAGCCTTTGCTGAGAGCGGACCAGTCAACGTATTATTGCGTAGTACGAGGCCGGGTGACGAAGTTGATTGGCTAGGTCTCAACGCTCCTTCAGGAGAGATTCACCTAGAGAGATTACGAGTGAAATCTACAGTGCCAAGAACTGGCGAACGACCCGCATGTTGCGGTAAGGCCATGCGAAGTGCTGGCAAAGGCCAATGTCTCCGCTGCACAATTTGTGGTTCCACCCAAGAAAAAACTTGGAAAGTCGAATCAATATCATTCGACGGACAGAACGATGGTTGGGTTGAGCCAACCGCAGCCAATCGAAGACATCTCGCTATGCCCTTGGAACGTTCACTTCCGAGTCCCGCGAAGAATCAAGACTGAGTCCCGGTTGCGAATTCCATGGCCGTTGACAGTCAGACGATAGCGGCAGTCTTGCTGAGTCTCTCTGCCGCAGGTCTAATCTGGTATATTCTGCGTTTGCGGCAGCGGCGTAGATCGGATATTATTGAGGTAGAGGAAGAATACTCTGGGCAAGCGAAAAACCCTCAGAGTCTGATGATTCCTGATGAAGATGCGCTCGCTGAATTGGACCGTTTATTGGAATCAAGCATCGAATCTGAAGAATGATTATGCGGGGAAAAACCCGCTAGTTTTCAACTCTAATTCGTTGTTTTGCTCTCCGTCGACAAGTTTTCTCCGGTTTCTGATTCCATCAATGCGGAAGAGCCAAGTCTGTCTAACTCCATCCAATTGTTCACCTCGACTCCTCCATGGTTCTCCGGTTCCTGAGGGTGACTCGTAGGCTTTCGAAGTGAGAACTAATCGGGTATTTGTGGCTGCGCTAATGATTGAACGCGCCGCTTTCAGATCGCTTGCTGGCGCACGTCCGCTCGATGGGCACCAATCATCGATGATGACAATATCAGATTCATTGAGACGGGAGATCAGTGGTCCAACTGCCTTTGCTCTTGTCAGTAGGTCTTCTCCGAATTCTATGATGAAAAGGCGCTCGAGTTGTTGCTCGTTCAGGTTTGCCAATATTTGTCTAGTTCTGACTGGGTCTGGAGCCTTTCTTCCGAACCAAACAACTCGGGAATTCGCTTCTAGAACCGCTGCTGCGAGGCTGAGACATAGGCTAGTCCCGCCAACTCCTGCTTCCACAGAAATGTGAACAGCCCCTGAGTCAAGGTCGAGCATGACGATTGCTCGCGAACTCAGGGTGGATGAGGATTGCTATCCTTGGGTGAGTATTAGCGGATATGCTCAAGGACTCGCCGACGGTCGATTCATCGATGACTGAGAGGATACGCAGGCGAGAAGCGCCAGCGTTTGAAGAGAAGGAAACTAATCTTTTCGTCGCGTTACAAGAAGATGGCTTCTTCAACACAGCTCTGAATGATTCCAATCAATACGGCCCGCATACGATGATTATCCTGCTTGGAATTGTTGCGACAATCACCGGAGCAGCCTTACTTGCTCTGATGTACATCTATTGATTCAAGTTATTCTTCGATTATTCAATCGCTGCACGCGCAAGTGCGACTGATTCATCGACGATTTCTCCGCTGACGCCCAAATGACTCATCGGATTGAAAAGTTGGTCTAGTTCATCAGAAGTGAAAGCAGCGGTAATCTCCGCATCCTCACCGCAAACCTCTCTCAGATGACGGCGGTCAGCAACGGCGATCATTGAGGCGCTTCTGAGAACTTCATGCGCTTGGTCTCGGTGCATTCCAGCATCGACTAGGGCAAGCATGAGTTTCTCAGCCATGACTAGTCCGTTTTGCGATTCGATATTGGCGAGCATCCGCTCGGCATCGACGACGCACTTACTCATCACTCGGTCAGTTTTGACAAGGATATCGTCGAGTAGAATCATTGCATGAGATAGAGTGAAACGCTCACTCGATGAGTTCGCGAGGTCGCGCTCGTGCCAAAGTAGTGCGTTTTGGTAAGATGGAATTATCATCGCGCGAACGATACGGGCGAGGCCAGATGCATTTTCAGCGGTAATCGGATTACGCTTGTGAGCCATGGTCGATGATCCGACTTGCTTCTCGACATCGAACCATTCTCCGACCTCGGCGATTTCCGAGCGTTGGAGATTACGAACTTCTTGCAGCAACTTCTCGACTGAGGCGGCGACATTTGCCATCCATCCAACCCACTCGATGTAGCGGTCGCGGCCGACGACTTGTGTGGTCGCGACCGGGACACTCAATCCAAGATGTTCAAGAATGAGTCTTTGAAGTTCCTTGGCATTCTCACCTTGAGCCGCTCCTGTTCCAACAGCGCCGAGGAATTTTCCTGTGATAGCGCGAGACTCAAGTTCGTCGAGGCGAACGAGATGGCGACGGAATTCATCGACGAATACTGCCATCTTCAATCCGAAGGTGATTGGGACCGCTGCCTGACCATGTGTTCGCCCGAGCATGACTGTGTCGCGCTCGCGTTCAGCCAAGTCACAAAGAGTAGCCAATACTTGCTTCAGCATCTCACGTTGCATAGTAATTGAATCGCGAATCTGTAGTGCGACGGCTGAATCAACGATATCGTTGCTCGTTGCACCCAAGTGGATGCACCAGGCAGCATCGCCAGCTTGCTCAGCCATCGCTTTGGTGAGCGCCATTATATCGTGGCGAGTTTCAGCCTCGATTTCGTCGACCCTATCGGCAGTAACAATGCCAGGATCTGAGATATCTGCAATCTTATCGTAATGCTCCGCACTCACGCGCCCGAGCTGACAATGAGCCCAAACTAGGGCGCGCTCAACATCCAATTGTCGAGTATGGCGCCCCTCTCTAGACCAGATGTCTTTAGCTTCAGGTCGGCCGTAACGGTAATCCAGTGGTGATACAGACACTACGTTCCCCGTGTGCCGTCGACTTGACGTCCCCCCTTGAGGCTAGCGGATGATAGATAAGAGGCGAAAAGCATCACTGAGCGGCTAATGCAGCACTATCGAGTATCCACACGCCCCTTCTGCCAGACCATTGCGGGCGGCCCGTGATATCCAAGGTATGTCGGAGGTGAGGTGCACCGACAACAATAGTTTCGAATTCGCCTCCTTCGCCATCTAAGTTGAATCGATTACGCTTTGCAGCGAGAGATAGTTTCGAAAGGCTCTGTTCGTCTAATTTTACCCCCAACCATTCTTCTCCAAGACCGTCGGTTGAAACCGATACAATTCTGACATCGAATCCATGATCGACTAGCGATTGCATGTGTTCTTCTGGTGAATGATGCCAGAGTGGACAGTAAGAAATCAAACCTAACCGCTCACACATTCGCTCGATGCGTGTTTTCTGGTAATCAGACCGTAGTGCTCCAACGACTAATGCATCGACTTCCAAAGCTCCATCTTGCAAAACCAACTCTTCTGGGAAATTGACTGCTGGCGAGTCCGCGCGTACCTGCGCAAACGCAGTAGAAACATCACATCTACCTCGGATGGCAGCCTCTAGGTCATCGATTTCAGATTCTTCAACACCCTCCGAAAGAACTGGTAGCCAAGGGGCTCCCATCGAGGCTGCCTGTAATCCAGCCAGAGAAGTATTCGGCAATTGAAACATCATCGAATCATCTGAAGTGACATGCACGGTGACAAGTGATTCGACTGACCAGCCTTGCATCAACGCCCACCAACAGGCGTAGGTTGAGTCCTTCCCTGCTGAAGATAGGACTGCAACGCGCATGACTCAGCGGAAGGACTCGCACCCATCAATTTCACCCGTGGCAATGGTGTTCTCTTTACTGAGTATAGCCTAACATCCCGCAAACTCGCATCCCAACCTTTCTGGACCAAGCGAGAAGGGACCGCGACCAAGGTTGATAAGAGGCCGGCGCGGGACTATCTGCGTTAGCCATGCAGCCAAGCGGACGTGGATATGACCATGGGGTTTCGACCTTCTCGCCAGACGGACGATTGTACCAAGTCGAGTATGCTCGAGAATCGGTGAAACGTGGGACGACTACGGTCGGTCTCAAGTTCCGCGATGGAGTCGTTCTTATCGTCGACAAGAGGATTTCGAGCAAGTTGGTTATTATCGATTCAATCGAGAAGATGTATCAAATTGACGGCCACGTCGGATTCACTACTTCTGGACTAGTGGCCGACGCGAGGCAACTCGTCGATCGTGCTCGCGTTCAATGCCAAGTCAACAGGATGACCTATGGCGATGCGATTCCAGTCACCACTCTGGTAAAGAAAATGTGTGACTACATGCAATCTTTCACACAATATGGAGGGGCTAGGCCCTTTGGCACTGCCTTGTTAATCGCTGGAGTGGATGCTGAAGGTGTGCATCTCTTTGAGACAGACCCTAGTGGAGCTTACCAGTCATATCATGCTGGTGCTATTGGTCGAGGAAGAGCGTCTGTAATCGACCACTTTGAAGCAAACTGGAAGTCGAATATGACTCAGAATGCAGCAATCAAGCTTGGTCTCGAAGCTCTTCGAGAATCAATTGATGAAGATCTCAATCGAGAGGCCGTGGAAATTGCAATTGTCAATGGAAGTGGCTACAAAAAGATGAGCCGCGAAGATACTCTGAAGCATCTTGACAAGCTCAATTGAGTCCGATTGCGCTCCCGATTGCTCTAAGGGCTGGGCCGAATCTGACGATTCATGGTAAGTCTCGATGATGCGGTCATCGCTCGTCTCGAAAAAGGTGGTAATCGCTACGAGATTCTTGTCGATCCCGACCTTGTTGCAGAGTGGAAAATAAATCCAGAACAGGTCTCGTTTGAGGATATGTTAGCCACAGATGAGGTTTGGTCTGATGTCAAAGCCGGTGATCGGCCGACCTCAGACGCGCTCGAGAATATATTCGGGACCACAGATCTCCATTCCTGCGTCGAGCGTATCCTTACCGATGGAAGCATTCAGTTAACCACTGCTCAGCGGAAGCAAATGGTTGATGATAAGCGCAAGCAGATTATCCATGCCATCGCGACTACGGCGACTGACCCGAAAACACGTGGCCCTCACCCCCCTACACGTATCGAAAATGCCCTCTCAGAAGCTCGATTCAGCGTTGATCCATTCCTCTCCGTTGAGCGCCAGGTTCAGGATGCTGTTGATGCCATTAGAGCGTTGATTCCGCTGCAATTCATCACAGTACGCTTGGCATTCCGTATTCAAGGCAAGGATTACGGCGGAGTCAATCAGTTATTGCGTGATTCAATACAGAAGGAAGAGTGGCTTTCAGACGGTTCTTGGGTATGTGTAGTAGAGTGTCCGGGTGGCATGAAATCAGACTTAATCAGCCGCGTTTCCAAGCGTAGTTCAGGCCTTGATGTTAGAGAGTTGGACTAAATCTACGAGTCGTAAGCACACTTCTGCATAGCGACTCTTCACACACCGTAGGTGTGAGCATATACGGTTATGAAGGGGAGGTCGGTCGCGCGGCCCGATAACATGAGTGGAGACAAGGGCGCGGGCGGACC
>Ga0208764_10001110_pt1 | contig 17541 bp, 18 predicted proteins | sample ETNtaG_18_FD_185762 | JGI IMG/M metagenome (GOLD analysis project Ga0208764, IMG submission 185762) | Marine microbial and viral communities from oxygen minimum zone, Eastern Pacific Ocean - ETNP201302SV91 (SPAdes) (version 2) | ecosystem: Environmental > Aquatic > Marine > Oceanic ... | reverse complement strand
GAAGCCGACGTCTGTGGCTCCCAGGAACATACACATAGGGCCCTGAATCAAGAGTCTCGACATCGGAGAGGTAAGCGAATACCTTTATGCGGAACTCCAGGGAGTCGAAGTGAAGTCCTCGAGTCCCTTGTACACCTTTATTGTGGTAGATATTCAGATTGCTAGGGTCCAATGTAGTCGGGAACGCGCCTGCTATCACCTTTCGGATCTTGTCGCCGACCAATGCCGAGCGACAATTTGCCTCCGGGTCCTCGTCAGCTTTGGTGAATTGAATATTGAAGACGTCGACCATGCCATCGCAGGTCCCATCCCTTAGGACGTATATTGTTCGTCCAGCCTCTGCTAGGTCCATGTAGGAGGTCCAATGTGCCAACCCCTGCTGTGCTCCCCACTCATCGGTGATGAGGTGTTCTTGATCTCCTAGCGTATCCATCGCCTCTGTGATGCGTGTCTGCCAACGGGCTCCGGTGGCACGTGCGTCCTCTGGACTAATGAGGCCTGAAATTACTAGGCAACCGTTCATCCTTAGGATTCTGGAGGCCTCGGAGGACCAATCTTGGCCCTCGGCTTGGACATGTAGGTCATCGAGGCTAGCCCCGGTCGAGCCAATCGGGGCCAAGAAGCGTGCAATCCTGGCAACAGGACCGAGGTTTTCGCTCATGGTACCACAAAATGGGTACTCATTATGAACATTGTTTGGCAATGGTCGCGGGATAGCGGTTTATCGCGGCCTCAGCACCGAGGGGCGCTTAACAATCAAGCTATAGCCAATTCTCCAATCTGTGATTTATCCGTCATATTCCCAATCATATGAGAAATATTGTGATCAAGACACCTGACTAGAAAATGCAGACTCGAATTTCTCGACTTGCTTCCCACATTCTTCTAGCTGATCTGGGGTCATGATCATTCGCAATTCGTCCGAGCTAACACCGACCACACAGGGAGTTCTGCCCTCTGTGAATTCGGCGAGCTCGGGGGTCTGCTCGTTAATGTGTAAGAGCTCTATTGGAACCTTCAATCTACTTTCGAGCTCTTTCCATTCTTTCTTTTTGGACACCCCTCGGTGGGTGATGTCACAAAGAGCGCAGTGCGCAGTGCCCCTTATCTTACCCCACACATAGGCCAACTCGCCAATAATCCCACCATCTGCATTGTACACTCCGTAGATACGGTCCATGTTCCAAGCGACGGCTCTCTACATTTCAATAACTGCATATGCCGGATAGCAATCACCTGAGAGCCCAATTAAAGTACAATATACCAGAGGGGGGGTATGTGCTGCGTCTGGTCTACTTTCCATCACCGGGTAGAGCAGAGGCGATTCGCGTCGCGCTCTCAATATCTGGCGTAGAATGGGAGGACATCAGTATAGATGGTGAGCAATTCAGTAACATGAAAGAAAGTGGAGATTTGCCATGGGGTATGGTCCCTATACTCCAAACCCCCCAAGGAACTATTGCAGAGTCATCCGCGATACTGAGATTCGTCGGACATCTCTCTCGCCTTGTCCCGGATGATCCCTTTCAAAGAGCCAAAGCGGACGAATTCATTGACGGTATGGAGCCGTTATCAATAGCACTTAACTCTACTTTCGGAGTTCGCGATTTGGAGGAAAGAGTACGTATGCGAAAGGAGATTTTCGGTCCGGAGGGTAAGGGTTCTAGCAACTTGCGTTTACTTGAGAGGAAGGTTTCAGAGTCCTTGACAGGATGGGCAGCTGGAACAGACGAAATGAGCATAGCTGATCTAAAGTTGTTCACGGGTCTCTTCGGCTTATTTTCCGGCAATTATGACGGGATAGATGCATCTATCCTTGCAGATTTCCCGGGTCTGATTGAGTATCACGGGAAGGTCTCCAACGAACCTAGGATAAAGGAGCACTACTCCGATGCAAAATCCGATGAAATAAGATGGATCTTCCTTCCCGATGCGTTCGAAGAGGTGTTCACAAGTGATTGAATTTCTAGTGGAATTAGCGCACAGCGAACTGATTGCTTACACTGGTATGGTGCTAATCCTCACTGCGTTCTTTCTCGAGACTCGTGATGTCCTTCATAGCAAGGAGCGCCCCTATCTGGTACTCATGGCTTTTGGATCCGGTCTACTGGCGGTGCGGGCGTACCTAATTGACGAGTGGGCATTCTTTATTCTGGAGGTTGCTTGGTTCGCTGCCGCCGCACTCGGGCTGTACTCACTTAGTAATGCTCTAAACTAAAATGGGCCGTTCCTGAATGGGTACGGCTAGTTAGTTTCAAAATAAATGGGTGTGACTTGCCCGTTATGGAAGAAGAAGCCCGGTCCTATTGGAGGCTTTTCGGCATAGGCCTGTTTGTGCCATTATTTTCGTCCATAGTTATAGTAGGGGTGTTCTACCTCATCATAGGATCTGGTTTTTTGTTTGGTTTCGCATCCACTTGTATCTGGCCTATAGCAGGATTTGGTTTCGCTTTTTACTCAAGAGTTTACGAGAGTGACGAGTTGTCGGAAGGAGCGATGGCCTCGGGTTTTCTGGGGACCCTGCTAGGAATTTTCCTGATCTACATTATTGTGACTAGCTATGCAGAGGGGATGGCCTCATTTTCTCAATAGATGTTTAAGCATTGGAGTAAAGGTAGATATGACTGCAAATCTGATATCCCGCGAACTCCGGATAACTTCGTGGATACCGAAGTGTTCCTGCTGCTGATGATGGTGGGGGTGTTCGCGGGATTCGTCGATAGTGCTGTCGGAGGTGGTGGGCTGCTTCGCCTACCTGCGATGCTCAGTGCGGGATTGCCCCCGCATATTGCCCTAGGAACGAACAAGTTTGCATCAGCGGCAGCAGCAGCAATTGCAAGTGTGAAATATCTTCAAAGTGAAATTGTTCCAAGAAAGGCAGCCTTTATTGGGTTTTTATTGATGGCTCTATTTTCCACAATAGGGGCAACAGTGGTGCTTTCAATTAGCGCCGATGCGGTGCTTGGAATTGTGATCATTGTCCTCTCAGCATTGTTTCTCTATGTCTTATTCAATCCTCAATTCGGAAAGACAGAAGAGATTGAAGAAAACAAGGTAATTCCAGTAACTGTAGGCATGGGGGCTGGATTAGGATTCTATGAAGGATTTCTCGGGCCGGGTACTGGCAGTATGTTAATGGCTGGTTACATCAAAGGCGCGGGTTTTGGTATGGATAGGGCGGCCGCCACTGGGAGGATTTTGAATTTCGGTGGTAACGTCGCTTCTTTTGCTGTTTTTGCAATGGCTGCATCTGTCAACTATGAAGTTGCAATTCCATTTGCTTTAGCGAATATGATTGGGGGATTCCTAGCACCCGGATACGTGTTGAAATATGGATACTCTCTGCTGCGGCCAATGTTCCTAGTTATGGCAGCAATTATGATTTCAGCCCAAGTTGTGAGTTATATCGGCGTATAGGGATGGAAATCCAGAAAAGTGATTAAGAAAATGCTCTAGTGGTGTGATTACAAGGGCTTTGATATGGACAGACAACGCCTCCCAATCAGCAGCAGGATTGGCAGAATTTTCCTCCCCAAGTTCTTTCGGGGATGGGTTTTCAAATTCATGATTAGATCAATTAGGCCCGATAGGATTCGTCCAGAGCCTGGTGTTCCAACTATCGAGCTCAAGCTCGAGCATCTAGAAAATCTGGTTATGCTGCCTACTCGAAGAGATCTTCTTGAGAAGATGCCAAAGGGGTCGGTTTGTGCAGAGTTGGGAGTAAACGAAGCGGAGTTTAGCAAGCAAATTATCGAAATCGTCTCACCAGAGAAGATTCACTTGATCGACTTATGGGGTAGCGAGAGATACGACGAACAAGTAATGGACGGGGCATTGGAACGAATCGATGAGGAGATTAAATCGGGTCAAGCGGAGGTCCACAGGGGCTACTCTCATGATGTCCTTGAGGCATTTCCAGATGCATCCCTGGACTGGGTATACATCGACACGGACCACACTTACGAGACTACCAGAAAGGAGATTGAGGTAGCTAGCAGGAAGGTTAAGCCAAATGGGATAATTGCCGGACACGACTACATTGAAGGAACTTGGAACTACTGGATTAGATATGGGGTAATTGAGGCCGTAAACGAATTCTGCGTGGAGAATGGTTGGGAGATGATTTATCGCACAACAGAGGTTAGTACTGCTCCTAGCTTCGCAATCAGAAGGAAGCAGTGAGTCGTATCAGTGTGTCAGAGTAATCCTCTTCCCTACCAATGGAATTGTGTTATACGGGGGTGTTGCTTCGGCTTGTCCATGTCCATACTAGCCGCATACCAAACCGCCTTTGAAGCAGGAGACGTCGAGGCACTTGACGCCATCCTGCATGATGATTTCGCCTTCACACCCCACGTTGGCGACACTGTGATGGGGAAGGGGGACGTGCTGGCGTTCGCTGGTACCGATGCAGTGAGTACAGAGGGCCACAGGATTCTATATGAGAACGAGGAGGTTGGGGTCGAGCACTCGATCGCGCACTTCTCCAATGGTTCAACTTCCGAGGCAGTCCTCTCTTTCCACCGCTTCAAAGATGGTAGAATCATCTCCACCGAGACCGGTGCTACGCCACTATCCGATGACTACTCCTTGATTGGCGCAGAACATTGATGTCTTGGCACTTCCTTGATTTTTCCCGTGTATAGGTTGTATGCGGTTAGTCGAGGGTTTATGGCGCCGGATTCCAGGACTGCTCCCGTGTCGATGAGTAGGACAGATGGTCGGCCATCGTCTAGTTGAATATCGCTGGTCCAGACTCCCTCCTCTACAGAGGGCAGCCCAAAATCCACTAGCTTTTGGACGGGTGTGTGGCCACAAACTATCTGTCTTGCAGGGTCTAGAGGGGTTTGTGCTAGGAATATCGTTCTAGATGAGAGTCTTTCTTTGTCACTCTGGTCGTCTGGTGACGAGGCGGGGTCGTATCCTGCGTGAACGAGGCGGAAAGTGTCCAGCACCACCTCGGTCGGCAGGCTGTTGGTGAAGCTCAGCCACTCAGAGGCTCTTCCTAGCCGCTTCGAGGAATCGGTGCTCATAGATTCAAGCGTTTCCCTCCCCCCTATCCTAAGCCAGAATTCCATCGTCCTACCCGAAGGAGACCCTATTGCTCTGGACATAATCTCCTCATGGTTGCCCTTCAGAGAATGAATGTTACCGCAGTCCCTGACAATTCGCAGAACCCCATCACTATCCGGGCCCCTGTCTATGAGGTCCCCGAGGCAAACAACCTGATCTTCCTCCGAAAGTCGTAATTTGGCGAGTAGTTCCTCGAAGGTTTGTCTGCATCCATGTATGTCGCCTACTGCCCAAACATTCCGGCCCTCATCCAACGCAGTCTGAAGGAGCCCCTCCAGTTTCTGATCCCTGTGTGGCTGATTCATGTCCTATCAATACAGTAGAGGTGCGAATAAAATCGATTCGCCCGACCCTCGACTACTCCTCTTCTTGCAGGTTTAATCTCGTGACGCTGTTCCCGGAAGGGATGAACATCGCGACTATCAGTGCAATAGGAACGAGCATTAGCATGATTCCAACTGCATCCGAGCCGAATATCTGATTCGGCCTTGGGATTATCGGCTCTACTGCCATACCGATCAGGAACATGGCCAAGGCCAAGGCCCAAAGCCGCCTATTACCAGCTGCCCTCTCAGGGAAGCCTCTGGAAAAGTGGGATAGGAGCAGGTATGTCATGATCAGGATTAGAACCAATAGAAGGAGTACTGCAGTAGGGGCCTCTTGATCTAGCTCGGGCCCCCTTCCCTCATTGAGTGACGATTCCATGATGGTCAGCAATCTCGATGAGACGAGGATTATCAAGATTCCAAATATGCCTATCAGCCCCATGCGGCTGTTTTCACGGTTCGCTTCACCCATTCATCTCGCCCCTTGTGAGTTCGACCCTCTTGCTCATGCCGTCCCTGACCCTCCTAATGTGGCCTTCTGCCTCCATCCTAGAGAGTACGCGGCTTGCCTTGGAGTCAGTGAAGCCTGTTTGGCTGACTAGCTCTGACTGCCACATCGAGCCTGAGTTCTCCGAAATTATCTCCACAACCATCTTCTGGTCCCCGGAGAGCATTGGATTGCGTTTCTCCGTTGCTTCACTTAGGGATGTGTTTTCCCTCTTTGGATCTCTAACCCATGTGAGTGATACTCCGATTATCACCCCCACGCTGGTCAGAAAAAGGGAGTAGATTAGATAAGACGCGAAATAGCCTCCTTCTGAATCCGACTCAAGGGCGAACGGCACAGCAATGAGAAGGAGCATCATGAAAGCCCCTAAGGAGAGGGTAATCCTAGCAGGCCTGTCCATTGGAGTCCTCGCCGAGCCGATAGTCATGCCCTACGCGTCGCATTCACTGTTGTGAATGTTGGCGCTTTGGTTTTTGGCTGCTATTGGCTCGTTGTTCACTTCAACGGGCGGATTCATCTTCGGATCTCTCGTCTGAGCTCTCGTCTGAGCTCTCGTCTGAGCTCTTTTCGGGATAGTCACAGTAGAATCGTCCTTCTCCGCGGTCGGTTGCCTCCGTCCAGGTTCCACCGCGCTTCTCGCAGTCGGCCTCGAAGAGATACGCTTTCTTGTCTTCGTCGTCGCAGTTGTCGGAAACCTTGCAGAAGGCTCCTCGAATCCTTGCGTGTGCCCCCTTCCTGTGATCGTGGTCGCGGTCGCACTTACGGTCGTCCGCGCATTCCCTGAGATGGTTTGCTCGATGGGCCATGTGTACCAAGGCAGCCTCGAGTGTCTCTGAGTCGGCCACGCATTCCTCGCTTTCCATGCAGAAAGAAATTGCCTCCTGGGCGGCCCCAAGCTGGGTGGCCTTCTCCTCTGCGAACTCCATCCTCTTGGTCTCGTCCCAGTGCTTTCTCTCGTCCCAGTCCTTGAATTCCTGATCGTTACAATCGTAGTAAACAACACCATTTTCTTCCCTTATGCAAATCTGATAGTCATCGGTCCTGTCTGCCTTGACCTCGTCATCCACGGAATCGGTCCTGTCTAACTTGACCTCGTCATCCACGGAATCGGTCCCGTCTAACTTGTCCTGCATCCCATCAACGGCCCGGGTTAGCTTCTCGATCATCACGGATAGCGAATCGGCATCTGCTGTGCAGTCCTCACTGTCGAGGCAGAATTGGAAGGCTGCGATTAGGTTGGAGTCGATGTCGATCCTCTGCTCGAGGTGCTCCTCCCTGTCCTCCATGACCTTGTCTATCCTGTGCTTCATGACTTTGCCAACGAGCGCCCTTGGGCCTTTGTCGGCCTTTTCGGAGTCCTTCGCTTCCCAAGTGTCCTCTCCCGTTAGGTCATCGATTGCTCCCACGAAAGGGTCTTCCTCGGTGTAATCTGGCGCTGCATAGTCCACTAGTGCAGCGCTGACCGACGCACCTGCAAGAAGGGAGAACGCCGCTAGAGCGACGACTCCTGCTGTGAACGGCCTTGTCTTGTGCATGTTTTCCTCGTTTATTGTTGGCTCCATTCTTGTCACCTTGGTCCACGATAGCCTGCAAAAGCATATTGTGTTCTGTACAAAATGCTCGTAAAAGCCTGCAAAACCCCAGAAAAGGTTGTTTCCTGTGGGGGCTAGGAAAGTAGGTGTTCAATCTTGGAAATGGTCTCGTCGATATCTTTCTCATTGAGGACCATTGGTGGCTTGATCTTGATCACATTGTGCATTGGTCCATCCGTGCTGAGCAGCACGCCTCTATCCCTCATACCATCTACCAATGAGGCGGCCTCATCCGAGGCTGGCTCCTTGTTCACGGGGTTCCTTACCATCTCGAAGCCAAGGAACAGCCCCCGTCCTCTGACATCTCCAATGGTGTCGTAGGTTTGCTTCAACTCGACCAGTCCTCTAGTCAGCCGCTCTCCAAGCCTCGTTGCCCTTGCCATGAGGTTGTCATTTTCTATGACATCTAGAACTGCCATTCCAATAGCGCAAGAGACCGGGTTGCCTCCAAAAGTGCTGAAGAACTCCATATCTCCGAACGCCGATGCTATTTCTCTAGTTGTGAACACCGCTCCCATCGGATGTCCATTGCCCATTGGCTTGCCCATTACGACGATGTCCGGATTCACTCCTGACTCTTCGAAAGCCCACATATGGGACCCGACCCTTCCGAAACCGACCTGCACCTCATCGGCGATCAGCAACGCTCCCTTGGAGTGTGTTGCCTTCGTGACCGCTTCCAGATAACCACTTGGTAGAGGAATCTGTCCTGCGCATGACAGCATTGTCTCGATGATCAGAGCTGCCAGTTCCCCAGCTTCCTCCAGTGCATAGGTGGCCTCTGAATCAAATTGTATTCCCTCTCTTCGGTATTCGTCCGGTATAGGGAGAACGTGGACCCAAGGCTCGGGGCCTCCCTGTCCTCCTGGACCTCTGAACTTGTATGGGCTCAAGTCTATCAGCATCCCGGTGTGGCCATGATACGCTCCCTCTATGACGGCCATATCCTTCCTGTTTGTGTAGGCCCTGGCTAGTCGGATGGCTAGCTCGTTAGCCTCGCTACCAGAATTAACGAGGAACCCCACGCATAGTTGTTCGGGGAGTGTGGATGCCAATCGTGAGATGTAGCCCGTCAGTTCCTCGTACACGTACCGGCTGTTTGTGTTGAGCCTCGACATCTGTAGCTGTCCGGCCTCGACTACCGTGGGGTTGCAGTGACCGACATGAGACACGTTGTTTACTAAATCCAGATACCTAGTGCCATCAGCGGCGAATAGGTACTGCATCTCGCCCTTAGTGATGTGCAGTGGAGTCCCATGAGCCAATGAGAGTGCCTTGCTGATGTGTCTGTTCCTTGCATTTAGGAGTTCGGAGATGTCAGTCATCTTCGAAAACCTCGATCTCTACGGTTCTTCGTTGTGGAGGGAAGGAGGGAGTATCCTTTCGACCCTGCTCGTCGAAGGAGTCCTCCAAACCCTCCACAATACTCAGAGGGAGTAGGCCGTCCATAATTGATGGGGGTGTTTTCCGGAAAAGTGCACGAGGGTTCCGTTCTACGAACCGTTATCAATGCGCTATTAGCTCCATTGCTATGCCCGGAACTTTTGATCGCAGCAGAGGGAGGGCGCTGACGAGAGAGGTGTCCCCACTTTTCTCGGAGGCGGTCGCTAAATTCTTCAGCACAAAGCCACCGAATTATGCTGCTGCCTTGGGGGCCCAAGAGGCATATTTCGCTGCTCTGAGGGCGCACGGAACCGACGTCTTAACGCTTCCAGCGCTTGACGGCTACCCCGACTGCAGCTTCACTGAGGACACGTTGGTAATGATCGACGGGAAGGCGATAGTGACCAACCTAGGCCACCCAAGTAGGCGGGGCGAGCAAGATTCCGTGGCAGAGTTCCTTAGAGACGAATTCGAGATAGTGAGGATGCCGGAGGGGAGCACTTTAGAAGGTGGGGACGTCGTTTTCTTCGACGAATGCTTCCTAGTTGGGCTCTCTAATAGGACTAACAGAGAGGGGGCTGAATTCCTTGCGGAGCATGCCGAATCGGCTGGACTAGGTACGCGCTTCATCGAGGTCCCTGAAACAACCCTCCACCTGACCACGGTGTGCTCGAGCCCCAGGCCGGGCCTTATCATCGCAGCCGAGGGTCAGCTAACTGCGGATGACCTGTCATTCGCAGAAGAGGTGATCTGGGTCCCTCACGAGGAGGGGTATGCTGCGAACACGATAGCGTACGGGGACCGTGTGATAATATCGGAGGGGTACCCAAAGACCAGGAGATTGCTGATGGAGGCTGGTTTCTCAATAACCACGGTCGAGATGTCAGAGTTCAGGGAGGTCGATGCGAGTCTCACTTGCCTCTCGGTTTTCATCGGATAGCGATTCTGAATCCAAACCAAATTAAGTGTGGGCGCTTCACGGCTTGACCATGGAGACGTCGGTTAACAGCAAAACTGGTTACCACAAAGGATCGTTGGTGGTCATGGCCCTAGGCGGTGTCATGGCTTTGATTGGGATACTAGCCCTAGTGCTTGGAGGCTCTTCTTTGGATAATATAGGGGACGACTGGGTCGGGGAGAGAAGAGATTGGGAAGGAGAAGCCAGCGGCCAAGAGTACACCCATGAGGTTGGTGACATGATGTATGTCTACACAGAAGGTGGGGATGGGAGAGCGAGTGGTCAGCCAATTTACGATTGCTCTGAGTTCAGCCTGAACGTCACGATAGTCGACGTCAACGTGACGGGGGTCCGGTACATTAACGACTTGTGCATGCCTGATGGCAAGCTGCCAGCTGGGCATGGTGACGATCCAGGAGGCTACCTGCACTACGGGGCGATAAGGGGGCTAAAGGCAGGCGAGACCTACACGATCAACACGACCTGCGAGGAAAACGAGACCAGGAACTACAAAGGCTATGCCGATGAAATGGGGTGCTCTCCCTACATCTACCTGGTCAACCAAGAGGTGCTGGACGACGTGATTGGCAGTTTCTTGGGAGGTATTTTTGGCATCGGTGGTGGGTCTAGCTGCCTCTGCTGCGGCATAGTGATCTTGTTAGTCGGCCTGATCATGGCGCTTACGATGAAGCCAGACATTGCGGTGAAGGTAACTTACGATTCGGAGGGCAGGGTGATCGTCCAAGACACTGGTTCCCGCACCGACCAGTTGTTTGGTGCCGGATCGGCTTCACCTACTGAGGACCAACAGAGTTGGGAGGCAGGACTTGCGGGCCAAACCAAAGTTGACGAGGAGAGCATGCCGGACGAGGATGCTGAGACTGCCGGAGAATGGTGGGGCCAAGAAGAGAGCTAGTCTATTTGTGAGTCCTTTTTTTGATTCCTAATACCGAATCATATAACAATGAATCATGGGGTCATCGACCTATGGCTCAGCGGAACGCTAAGACCGTGCTTGGTCTCAGGCTTGCTAGAATCTCCGCGGTGATTATGCTTCTAATGGTCCAGACGTCGGTTCCTTTGTCGCTAGTGGCAGCCACAGAGCTAGACGACATGGACATCTGTGGCGTCGCTTTCGGCGATCAGAGCATTTGTGACACTCGCTCGGACTCCGATGACGGCACTGCGGGCAACTCTTGGGTAGAGGGGATCTACACATTCAACATGAGCAGTCCCACCTCCATAGAGTTCGAAGCTTCCTGGGCTATTCGGGAATGGGACAAGAGTGGCCTAGGAGTTTTCTCGGTGGCTGGCATGGACTTGCTCCTTGAGAGGGACAACATAGGCCCATCGGACGGGATTCCGGCTGACGTGCTCAGAGGGTCCTTCGACAACCTCTCAAACCCCTTCGATCCGGATTCGCTGACAGTGAAACAAACCCTTCTCAGCGAGATTAACGGCAGCATAACCAGTCTGCTATCAAGTTGGGGTGGTGCTTCTGGGCTTCAGACTGACTGGGCTTCAGACATCAAGGTCCCCGATCAGAGTGGGGGCACTACTGACGTCACCTGCAGCACGGAAATCGCCGATAGCAACGATGGGAATGCCTTCAACCCTCCAATATGCATCACAACCAGCGTCACGATAAGCCTCAGTGTAAGCGATACTTACGGAATGTCGGGTGTCTCCAGCGGTAACCTGAACACCGCTTTCGAGGGTCTTTTGATAATGGGGACAGAGATTACAACGACGTTTCAGGTTCCTGTGGAAAAGGGTTACAGTGGAGCTTTCACAATTATTCCGCCGAGCTATGCCACCGTCATCGAGGCAGGTGGCACTCAGGCCGAGTTGGTTCAGAATGTGGACGATTCGGGGAACTCTTACAATTCCGGAAGGTGGACCATCGACAACCTTGGCGGCCTCAGCTCGACTAACGCCAACCTTCTGGCTACGCTAGGTTTCCGCGGTGATAGCGTCACCAATGTCGTGGACTTTACCAGCTTCAACAAAAGCCTGGACCTCTCCGTGAAACTAGACATGGCTAACGAGCAAACAACGAGCATAGAGATTACTGCGGGGATATATCAGCTATCCTCTAGCATGCTGGATGATTTCTCAATTATGCCCACAGACGTCGCATCTGTTCCGGGAATAACAGCTGATGGAATCAGGATGGCTTACCACACCAATCTGATCGATGTCGCTGACCTTTCCAAGACTATTCCCCTTGATGCGGTGGGTGATGCGATAGGTCAGTCTGCCAACGTTTCCGTTTCCATGGGTTCCTTCGAGTGGATTTCAGTAGCGCTCAGTCCCCTAAGTCCAGGTGGTTTGAACTACACTCACACAGCACCCTGCTTGGATGTAGGGGCGAAATACTGCAAGAGCGGGCCTGGGGCGATGGGCGCGGACCACCCCGTATACCTAAGGTCCACAAGCCACACATTCCCAATGAGCCTCAGTGATTTACTTGGAGGCAATCTAGGGGGGGACGGAGGGGGTTCTGAATGGTTGAATGGCATCACAGGAAACGACCTCGGCAACCTTCTAAATTCTGGGGTCGAGTTCTCGACCGTGCTACCTGATGCTGTGCTCGAGAGCTTCGTGGGTGGTATGCTTCCAAGTGGCATAGATGCAGATCTGACGTTGGAGATAGTTCTGCCCACATGGGCTAGGACCTTGGAAAACGGCACCAGCATTGTCCTGAAATATGACGCAGTCAATGGTGACCACCTTAGTGGGATCAGCCTTGGTGGCTCGGAATCTTTCGATTGGGGCCATGCTTTGTGCCCCGATGGCGTCTCTGCCTGCACGGACCAGTCACCTGAGAGATTCTGCACATCGCAGATGAAGACCTGCGTCAAGACAGACGTTGAGCTAGATATCTCGGACATCAGCGTCGCCGGTCTGCCCCTCACTAAATCGGCGACGATCGAGTTCTCGCTAAATGTCAGCATGTCCGTCCACAGGATAGGTATACCTAGCTTCGCGCTAGACGCGCTCAACAGCGGGTCGACGAACATGTCCCTAGAGGTTGTCCCCTCTGATTTGCTCCGGCTTATTGCTGATATTGCAGGAAGAGGGGGTTCACCTCCTGAAGTGCCGTTCGACATCTGTCCTGGAAGCCTAGATGGGGGGCCGTACTGTGATCAGACTATGCGCCTTTCAACCGATGAAACCTACGGGATGGGTGCTTTCGTCAATGGATTCGGTGATGACCTTACCAGCATGATTCGTGCTTATGCCATTAGCTTGGAGAGTAGCAAGGACGGTATCGGGAGGATGGACCTCAGCAGCTTCACGATAGAGACGGAGCTGGTAGGTTTGGGCCCAGTGGAGGGCACCGTAGGAGACGAGGAGGCGATTCGCCTAACAGTCAGGATACCCGCAGTAAGGCTATCAGTGGGACTGGATAACTCTTGGTTCGAGGTGATCTCTATGATACAGGGAGGTGACTTGAGCCCTAGGGTGGGAGTCGGCACGGCTCCTGCCAACATGCTCGTTGCACCGGTAATGAACCCGATGCTCTTCGCGATGGAAGGGCTCACCAGTGCTTTGACGAACAGTCTTGTGAGCGCTGACGGCATTAGCTCCCCGGGAGAACTAGATGTTGACTTGAGTGAAGTGAATACGACGATCAATCAAGCCGGACTTGAATTGAACGTTGTGGGCAAATTCTGGATGCGCCTCCCTCTAGGGATTGTCCTCGAGAACGCTAGCTCATCGGATGGCAGGGTGGTCTACTACAGAGAGGGAGAGATGGGGATGGGGAGGCAGGTCATTGAATACGACCTAGGCCCGCAGATGCCGCTGCCAGAGATCTCCTTCACCCCACAGATAGGCTGGAACTGGGTGTTCGGTCAGTTGATCTATTACATTGCGGCAATCATCCTGTTCATTTTCTGGAGAGTCAGAGCGAGGCGTCTGAAGAAGAAGAAGAAGAGGAGGAAGATTGAGCAACAGCAGATGGCTGAAGCGAGCGAGTCCGAATCTGTTTCTTACATCGCCCCCGTTGCCACCACCGAGGTACTCTCTGTGTCTGAAAACGGCATTGTGATCAAGCGTCGCTTGATGTAGCTCAGAAAATCGACGTGCTGGTGTACGTGAGGTATACGATCCCCAACGCAGTAACAAGCCAAGCGTAGTAAATAGAGTCTGACCACGCCTTTATTTTCCGTCCGTCCAATGGACCTATCGGAATCATATTGAACGCAGCAAGTATGGCATTCCCCCAAAGCCAGTAGGCGATTAGCATGTCGATTATCGTGAAAAGCCCACCGAGAAGCGTCCATAGCAAGTATCCAGCTGCCCACAGCCCCATATTCGTCACTGGTCCTGCCAGAGCTATCCTACCGAACTGCGGCCGGGTTGTTTTCCCTGCTACCATTACAGCCCCTGGTGACATGAAGACTATGCCTAGTACCGCTGCTAGAATGATGCCGAACCTTAGGCCGGCTGGGTCAGCTCTGAACTCAGCCCAACATCCATAGTGCCTGGCTACCACTTTGTGGGCTATCTCATGAAGGATGAATGCTGGAGCCAGGGTGATTAGCGATAGGACGCAGAACAAAGAGAATGCTAGAGGTCCCGATCTAATCGCGCCGAATATCCCCCCGCTGAACATCAGTGCCAGTGCGGCCGTAAAGGCTGCTGTAGCAAGCAGCAGATGCTGAAGCTCAGTTCTCGAGAAGTGCCATATCGTCCCCCTGTGAATATTGACCGTGTGGAGTGCTCCTGAGGGCGCCCCTGTACTGGAGAAGTGGATGTCTCCAGTTCCGGTTTGGACGACGTGTATCCTAGTCTTCCTCCAATTCCCATCGTCTCTTGCGGGTGCGTGACTTCCCGCCCTTTCGTGCTTCTCAAGAGGGTCATCGTCGACCATCCACGCCCTTGAGTCTCTATCCCTATCCACTGCCAACCCCCCTCAGTCGTCGAGAATTTCTTCTATCTCGTTGATAAGGTCGTCCCAAGTCATTGGTTCCGACTCGTCGCCGTCCTTCAATAGGGTTCGCATTTCCACTATCTCCTCCTCGTTAGGTGGGTTGTGGGCCCACTTGTTCTGATTGGCCACGTCCCTGATTATGGAGCGTTTCCTAGTCCCAATCTTCGGTTCCCCGGTTGCGAGTTTGCTCCGCTCGCTCTCTACTGGCCCTTGGTGGTTGTCGATTAGTCTCTTGTACTCTGACATCCACTCTCCATGTTCGTCATCGAAGGTGTGTCGGCCCGGATCTGCCAGCATGGATATCTGTTCCCTGGCAAGTCGTTGTGCCTTTGTTTTCGCCTTTCCACTCAATAGGCTCTCTCTCACCCTATTGTGATTGGAGATGCACTCGCGGCATCTTTGAGTTCCGGGGACATCAGGAGCATCGCAGACAAGGCAGCAAACCGAGAATCCCATCTGTTCCATCGCTCGCCTAGGAAGAGCCACAGCCGGCCTAGTTGGGGCCTGTGGATTAATATGCCCACCCAAAAAAATTGCAAACAGGCTTAGTTGGGGTGTAATCATGCAATCCCTATAATGATGTAGAGGTACACGTCCTCGATTGCATGCGAGTCGGTGCGACATGGGTGGTGCTACTGATGTTGATGACATCTTTCAGTGGCTGCTTCTCTGAGGAGGAGGAGGTGAATTCCTCGAGGTTGCACGTCGAACCTGAGGTACTTATCTCGGGTGTCTTTCAGGATGTCTCTCTGCGTGCAGATGTCTCCCTCTCCATCTACCTGCCGTATCTTATCAAGGACCCTTTAACAGGGTACATCCAAAATTCGACGGTTGTGGATCTCGAATCAGATGAGGTTCGATCTGTCAGCATTCTCGTACCGCCGCGAGTGCCCGGCATCTACCTACTGGTGTCCGAAGAGGGGAGGGCTGATTGGCCAGTCAGGAACGAAACCGAGTCATGGGAGTCTTGGTTGGCAAGAGGCGGAGCGGATGGGGGGGACAATGATGGTTTGGTTAGAGTCACTGGTCCAGATGCCCTGAATTCGTCTCTGGATTCTTTGGAATTCAACGGCAGTGTTACCCCTGGGCCTGTGTACGTGAAATTCGTACCTTCACTGCGTCCTACCGCTACTTCGATCGAGCAGGGTGGCATACACAGTAGCGGGATCGTGAATGGGATGGATGTCTACGACCGTCTCTATGAAATCACCGATCCGGGGCTCAGCTTAGACGTAGATGGTAGAGACGGATACTGGGACAGGTGGGCAGGACAGGGCAATCCAGCCTACGAGGATGCTGCCCAATACCTCATCAACGAGATGGAGGGTTTCGGGCTTGAGGTCATGACCCATAGGTTCGAGTTCACGGATATTTTTGGGATGCAGAACCCAGAGGCATACAACATATGCGCTTACAAATGGGGTTCTTTGCTACCAAATGAGTGGTTGGTATTTGGAGCTCACTTCGACGTAGCCCCTCCGGCCAACGCCGTTCTGCTAGACCCTCACATGACTGGAACTAGGACATATGGAACAAGAGTCGGGGCCTACGACAACTCCGCAGGTACGTCAATGGTTATGGAGACTGCGAAGGCCCTCTCCGAGTTTGAGTCTAGGAGGACAATGGTGTTCTGCCTTTGGTCCGGTGAGGAGGGCGGAAAGAGGGGATCGGACTACTGGACAGAGTACTACGTCAAAGAGGAGAATCCCGAAGTTACGGTTTCTAACTACATCAATCTCGATATGGCTGGTGTCAACTGGCCTGGTGGGGGTGGTGCCCCCCATGGAGATCCCGACCCACAGATAGACGATGACGGTTATCCGAAAGACTCCGAGGTCTGGCCTATGCGGGTATACATAGGCCCAGGGCCCAATCACGACCGTCTCGATCAGCCTGAGATGGTGGGACTTTCGAACTGGATCGGATCGGATGCACTAGGCCTAGAAGAGCAGCTTGGGACCCTTGTGGGGGTGAATTACTCGGCGGATACATGGAAGACCGAGGTCTGGCTAGATATGGGGAGGCCTGAGATAATAGTATACGAGGACACGACCGCTCGAAGCGACCACGCGAGCTTCCAAGACAACCTTGGAACCGTTACGCTTGGTTTCGGTGGACTTGTGGATGGTTACTGGTGCTACCACCAAGTCTGCGACACACTGGAAGAAATGGAGGAATGGATGGATACAACCGGTAAGGGATATGGGGAGGAGGGTTCGGGTGTGTCAAACCTTGCTAACAGCTTGGACATGATTACCTGGTGGGCTCTTTTGACCTTCTTCCACTGTGACGAGGCGCCCGTCATCAACGCCCTCCAATAGGCGCCCCCGCTGATTAAATGCCGGCATGTGTGCAGATTGTCATGGATCGCGAAAATGTGCATGACAGAAGGTGGCTCATCCTCGGGATACTGAGTCTAAGCCTTGTCATCACCCTGCTGAACAATGTCACCGTTAACGTAGCCTTGCCTGAGCTATCCAAAGATCTGGGTGCTGACAACACGGAACTCCAATGGATAATGGACGCCTATGTGGTGGTTTTTGGTGGAATGCTGCTGGCCATGGGTGCCTTTGGTGACCGCTTCGGAAGAAAGCCGGCTTTGCTTTCCGGTCTGCTGATAGTTGGCTTGGTCTCAGCAGCGACGGCCCAATTCGCCACCTCCTCAGGGGAGGTTATCGCAGCCAGAGCGCTGATGGGGCTCGGAGCCGCACTAGTGATGCCGGCCACCCTATCGATCATCGTAGTGATTTTTCCTCCCG
>Ga0208764_10001108_pt1 | contig 17550 bp, 11 predicted proteins | sample ETNtaG_18_FD_185762 | JGI IMG/M metagenome (GOLD analysis project Ga0208764, IMG submission 185762) | Marine microbial and viral communities from oxygen minimum zone, Eastern Pacific Ocean - ETNP201302SV91 (SPAdes) (version 2) | ecosystem: Environmental > Aquatic > Marine > Oceanic ... | reverse complement strand
GCATTGAAAATTCCGCTGGTTTTAGACTCGTAAAAATGCAGATTGATTTTCACTGTGTCAGCTACATGAATAAAATCCCGCCTGAAACTTCCGCTACCTTCGAAAAGCCTCATCTTTCCTGTTTCCTGCAACTGATGAAAAAGATGGAACGCGACCGAAGCCATACGGCCTTTATGATTTTCCTGAGGACCATAAACATTGAAGTAACGCAGCCCCAAAACCTGGCTTTTAACTTGTGGTAAGACGCGACGCACATAATTATCGAAGGCAAATTTAGAAAAACCATAAACATTCAACGGATATTCCGCTTCACGTTTTTCTACAAAACCAGCCTTGCCGTTACCGTACACTGAAGCACTGGAGGCATAAAGAAAATCAATGCTGTTTTCCAGACAATAGTTGAGCAGAGTTTTAGAGTATTCGTAATTGTTGGACATCATGTATTTTCCATCCTGCTCTGTAGTAGAAGAGCAGGCACCCTGATGAAAAATCGCTTTCACGTTCTGAAACTTGTTGAGCTTCTGCAAATACTCATCTTTGTCGATGTAGTCAGCAATGGAAAGACTGTTCAGGTTAAGATGCTTTTCCGCATTACTCAAATTATCGACCACAATAATATTTTCTTCTCCAGCCTCATTCAGTCCCTTGACAATATTACTGCCAATAAATCCGGCTCCGCCCGTAACAACGATCATGCTTGCTCCATAATTAAATTGACAATACCTGTTGTCGATTTCCCCTCAACGAAACTAACAACCTCCACTCTTCCTCCATTTTTTGTTACAGTCTGATAACCTACAATATCTTCCGCGATATAATCACCGCCTTTAACCAGCACATCCGGAAGCACAGTTTCTATTAAACGCTCCGGAGTTTCTTCATCAAAAATCACAACACAGTCAATTGCTTCAAGCGCACTTAGTAATAAAGCCCGGTCTCCCTGCGACATGATTGGCCGGCGCAGTCCTTTTAGTTTGCGTACAGAAGAATCAGAGTTCAGCCCCAGGATGAAGATATCCGCAAATGCCGCTGCAGTCTGCAAATACCTGATGTGGCCGGCATGCAGCAAATCAAAACAACCGTTGGTAAAAACCAGACTCCGGCCTGCTTTGCGCCATTTCCGGACTTGTTCCGCAATCTCAGAGAAAGCTGTTATTTTATATTCAGTAAATGTGTTTTCTGCAGGCATCTGTTTTTTTGTCTGAGTGAGAGTGCTTATTTTAGCATAACAACCTCTTGAAAACGAATTAAAAATGACAGAGGAGGCTTGTAAAACAAAAGAATTAAATAGCACTTTTTAGGCGCTGATGCTGAGTTTAACTTGCAAGAATGCCCAAAATAAAATCTAATAAAGGGTTATTTATTACCATAAATGCAGACATCACAAAAATAAAACAAAAAACAGGACTAAGATGATTCAGGAATTAAGGGAATATTCAAATAACATATTTTTCAAACTTCTCATGGGCGTTATTGCAGTAACCTTCGTGTTATCGTTTGGAGTAGGAGGTTTTTTTGGTGACCGTAAGGAAGTTGTGGCGAAAGTCAATGACCAGGAAATTTTACTCAAAGAGTACCGTGAAGCCTATCAAAACCGGCTGGGTGCTTTGCAGCAGCAGTTTGGAGAAAACGCGGAACAATTCGCGGAACAGCTTAATTTACGGCAACAGGTATTCAATCAACTGATTGACCGGCATCTGCTCTTGACTGACGCAGCAGAACTTAACCTGGTAGCGACTGATTTAGAACTTCAGGACTATATCCGCAAGCAGCCTTTTTTTCAACAAAACGGGCAGTTTGATTATGATACATATGAAACTGTTTTGAGTCAAAACAGGATTGTACGTCACGAATATGAAACCTCTTTGAGAGCAGACATTCTACTGGCCAAAAAACAGCAGTTGCTGGGAACAGGGCTGGTAATCTCTGACAGCGAAGTTGAGCAGACTTTCCGCAGAAATTTTGAAAAAATTGAGGTTGAGTATGTATATTTTGACCCGCAGGCTTTTGTTGAAAAAACTACTGCAGAAGACACAGAACTCAGAAAATATTTGCAGGATAACCCTCAGGAATTTCAAACACTGAATCGGTTCCGCATGGAATATTTCACAATTGCCGCGGACTACTACCAGGACAATGTAAAAGTTCGGGAACGTGAAGTACGTCGTTATTACAAAAAATACGCCGAAAATTATGTTACTCCGCCGGAAGTCAAGGCACGTCATATTCTGCTCAAGCTCATTCCGGACGCTCCTGAAAATGAACAGCAGGAAAAACGTGAACAGCTCAACAAATTGCTGGCTGAAATAAAGGCAGGATCTTCATTCGAGGAACTGGCAAAAAAACATTCCGAAGATGGAACATCTGCTGAAGGCGGTGATTTGGGTTGGTTTAAACCCGGAGAAATGGTCCCGGCTTTTGAATCCGCCGCTTTTGCACTTGAAGCAGGACAAGTGAGTGAAATCGTGCAGTCTCCTTTTGGACTGCATCTGATTAAAGTCGAGGAACGCAAGAACGAAATCACAAAATCTCTGGATGAGGCACGTGAAGAAATTACACTCATCCTCGCTGAAAGTCGTGCACAAAAACGGCTGGAGGAAGAACTCGATCGCTTAGCAGGACTCGCAGGTGAAGCCTTTACAGAAGAAGCACAGAAATTGAACAGAGAGGTACTTAACGCAGAATGGTTTGACCGTACAGAAGTCATTCCTGGACTAGGCTCCGCCGCCGAGCTTGTGCCGGAACTAGTGAGTCGCAAATCCGGTGAAATGGGTGTCTGGAAACGTAATCCTGTATTGGGACATGTAATTTACCGTCTCAGTGAAACAAAATTTCCGGAGACACGGCTTTTTGAAGATGCAAAGGAAGACTTATTTAAGGCTGTGCGTCTGGAAAAAGCAAAAGCTGTTGCCATCGAAAGCGCCAAAAAAGCTTTGACTCAGCTTGAGGAAGGTACAAAATTGAATAATCTCGTTAAAAAACATGGACTCAAAACCGAAACGCTGGAATTTACTGCAAACACAAGATTCCTGCCAAACATCGGTGACAATACGGAGTTCCGTAAAGTCGGTTTGCATTTGAATGAAAATTCGCTTTTTGGCTTAAGCCTGGATGGGAACAGGGCTGATCTGATAAAATTCAAAAAACGCAGTTTGAGCGAAGATAAAGAGCTCGAGCAAAAAGACAAAGTCCGAGCGCAACTGCTCCAGAACATGCAGCAGGCACTGCTCAGTAAAGAGTTGAAACGTTTACGTGATTCAGCAACTATTGAGGTAATTAATCCGGTGTTCGGTACACCAGGTTCTTCATGATTTTAGACTTTTGACTGATCACTGTTCATTGAGCATTGTACATTGATCACAGACAAATGATCATTGACGAATGCCCCGCCTTCACTATTCAAACCACTTAGAAAAACTGATTGTGCCGCTGGCACATGAACTGGACAAAAGGGATCCGTTTGACACTGCAGATATCGTAGTGCCGAATTTCAGTCTGGAAAAATGGATTTCGCTCAAACTGGCGCAAATCAGAGGAATTGCCGCAAATCTGCGTTTCATCACGCTGGAAAAAGCAATCAACGAAGGGCTCCAGAATAAGCTGAGCGAGCGCCACTATTCTTTACTTAAACCGGAAACCATCCAGTGCCTGCTGCTGGAAGTTTTACGGGAAAAGTTAGCATCTTCCGATCCCCTCTGGCAGCCCGTACACAGCTATCTCGCCCCCCAAACATTTATACGTCCACAAGCACGCGAACATCGAATCTATCAACTCGCAGGCCGGCTGACGCGTTTGTTTCTGGAATATGAATTTTCCCGCAATGACGAACTGTTGACTCCATGGCTGGCGGGACAAAATGCGATTGATCCCGATCCACTTGGAGCAGAAAGTTGGCAAAGAGCGCTCTGGACTGAACTCTTTGGTCCGGAAGGCAAATTAACGCGGCACAATTTCAAGGCCCGTCATTCATCATCAGCAGACTTTCAAGCAGAACTGTTCAGTTTAACCCAGCTTTATCGCATTTGTCAGCACAAAGCAAATCCGCAAAACGCAAATTCCACAACAGAAAACGGCAAACCAGCAAAAGCCCCGCTGCATGTTTTTGGTGTTTCATATCTCTCACAGTTTCATCAAAAAGCCCTCACTGAGCAACTGGCGCATGTGCGTGATATTCATGTCTATGCGCTTAATCCGTGCATGGAATTCTGGGAGGATGTACAAAGTCTTGGTGAGTCAAAAGCCATGAATTTGAGAGCATTAGCAGCCGAACGTCAACGTTTTAAAAATATAAAGTCTTTAACTGAGACAGAAATTGTACTTGGAGAATTACTGCAGGATGAAGAGGACAATCCATTTTTACAAGCCTGGGGACGTCCCGGACGTGAGAATATCAGGTTACTGAATCAGTGGGCTGACTGGAATTTTACCCCATGGTTTGTAGAAACTGATTCAACTGAAATAACTACGGAAGGCACAGAAAATCCGCCGCACAATGTGCTGAATCAATTACAGGAAGATATCTTGTTCCGGGAACCACGCCGTGTCAAATCCCTCGAATTGGAACAGGACGAAAGCCTGATGATTCTAGCCTGTGCGAATCCGCGGCGGGAAGTTGAAGCTGTGGCAAGTTTGATTTGGGACTGGATTCGGCGTGATCCGGATTTACAACTCAATGAATGTGCCGTGATCGTTCATGATATGGAGCGTTATCAGCATGAAATCGAACAGGTTTTTGAAAGCATTTACAATTTACCGTACCATTTGATTGACGGAGCCAGCGGCAGCGCGGGGCGTTTGGAAGATGCAGCAGCGGCACTTTTAGGTTTATGCTTCACTGAATACACCCGGCGGGATTTATTCACTTTGATCAATAACCCCTGTTTTCTGGGAAGATTTGAAGACAGTGCACCGGCTGGGAAAAACACTTTGGGTGAGCCTCTGAAAATTGAGCAATGGCTGGAGTGGGCGGATGAACTGAATGTTTTTTACGGTATCGACAATGAGTCTCAGCAGGCACAGGGTTATCTCCATTTAGAGCAGGACATCTACCACTGGGAACAAGCTTTTCGGCGTTTGACTTTAGCTGAAATGGTGACCGCTCCTGCAGAGACAGGGATATTAACGATTGCAGAACAACAAATAGCACCCGCGAAAATTCCCGATGAGTGGAGTGAGGAAGCAGCACGCTTCATGCTGATAGTACGTTCCTTAATTGCCGATACACGCGACCTGCCAAAGTGGAAAATGAGTGGAAAAGAGTGGGGCGAATATCTACAGATTTTGCTTAAAACCTACCTTAAACCGCTTGAGCAGGCAGACGAGGAAGCTTTCCAGAATTTGCTCCGTAATGTGCAGGCAGCCTGTGATCTGGACTTGGCTCAAGAGAATAAACGCAGTTTCAGTTTCAGTACGATTCACGAATTTTTCAAACAAAAACAGCAGTCCGGGACCTTACAACGTGGACATTATTTAGCAGAAGGCGTTACCGTTTCATCTTTTCAGCCCATGAGACCGATTCCTTTTAAAGCAGTATTTTTATTAGGTTTAGGTGAAGGCATGTTCCCGACACCGTACCAGCGTGACACCCTAGATTTACGACACATCCCGGTAAAATTGAGCCCTGCCGTGGAAGGCCAACAGTTTCGTGAACGCCGCCTGGGTGATGTCTCGGTGACAGAACGTGACCGCTACATGTTTTTAGAAACTCTGGTTTCCACGAGAAAACATCTGGTGCTGAGTTACGTCTCCCGAAACGACCGTACCGATGATGAACTCAACCCTTCATCAATCATCCAGACTTTAGTAGATGAGCTCGACAGCGGTTATTTGAAGAATAAATTTGAAAAAATTCAGCATCCGCTCAAAGCATATTCTTTAAGCTACTTTCCGGAATTAACTGATTCCGAAAGAGAAAATGCCACAACGAAAAGTTCACAGCCTAACTATGACCCCGCGGCATTCAGGCAGGCAAGAGTTTTTCGAACTCGTGAGTTGTTTGATCAGGAATTTAGCGACACCAAAGGTTCAGCTGGATTTCAACGGATATCTCCGGAATGGCTTTCTCCGGAAGTAATTCAAGTCATAGCCGGAAACGATTTCCAGCCGGCTGTTCCGGAAAGTAGCACGGAAAATAATCTTCATCCTGTTTCGTTTACACATCTGAGAAAATTTCTCGAATCACCGCTGCAGTCAACCGCAAGTCAGCTGCTGCGCCTTGATGAAGATGAGGAAGAGCGAGACGATATAGTAGACGAACCTCTGGTGCTGGAGCGCCTAAGTGAATGGTCACTGCTACGGAAAGTATGGAACAATGCCCTGACACTTCCGGAAAATAGTCCACGCTCTGTAGCACAACCGGAGTGGGAGGAGCTTTATCATTTGCAGGCGCAGCGGATGGAACTGGAAGGTGAAATGCCGTCCGGAATTTTCAGAGGAGCGATGCAGACAAGGCACCTGAGAATTCTTAACAGCTGGCAGAAACAGCTCTGCATCGCACTGGAAATTGACTGGCCTGGCCTGAAGAAAAACCTTCGTCAATATCATTTAGGCCCAGTTCAGGAAGGTACTTTTGATTCCGGATTGACTGATTCACATCAACTTTTTCCGGCACTCTGTCTCAAAAATGGAAATTATGCAGAGTCAGACGCAGATATAAATGAAACAAAATTTTACGGAAAGACCGAATGGTGGTATACTGATGAGTCCGAAAATTGGCACGTAATTTATCTCAGCGAACGTGAGAGCAAAGACAAAAGCTGGTTACGGCATTTTTTAGATGTGGTGATTTTACGTGCAGCAGATTTGTTGCCGGAAAACGCAAAAGTAACTGGATTGTGCATTGCAGCAGAAGGAAAACTGAAATCAAAAACGATCCAACTTCCTGCTCAACAGCAGGCGCGGGATTACCTGTATAATTTACTGCAGGAGATGAATGCAGAGAATGCGGCTGTCCTGATGCCAGTTGAATCAGTGCTTGAAATTGCAAAAGAAAATTTAAACTCAACCAACTACAACCAAAGATTTACGGAATGGATGGACAACAAACTGAATTCATCCAGAGAAATCAAAGGCATCAGTTCACAATACGGTCCGGTGAAATATATAAAAGATGCTGCTTATCCGGATAATCCATATCAACTGATGAACAGGCGCTTTCAATTATTTTTTGAAACATTTTCGGTTTGAACCTTTTACTGCAAAGTAATGGAAAAACATCTCAAACAAATGCAGATTTTACTGGAAGCAGGCACACCGTTTGTTACAGTTACTTTGGTGGAGGCCAAAGGTAGTACTCCGCGTGCGCAGGGAGGAAGGATGCTGGTCACCGGGGAAGGCTTGAGTTCTGGAACTGTAGGCGGGGGGCTGGTTGAAGCAAAAGCGCTGGATTTTGCACTTGATTTTTTAGCAGAAACTACTTCCACTGAACAAACAAAATTTGTTCAGTGGAATCTCAACCGTGACGCAGGTATGAGCTGCGGAGGTTCGATTAAATTATTTTTTGAACGTTTCCATACCAACATCTGGGAAATTGTGATTTACGGTGCAGGTCACGTCGCACAGGCGCTGATTCCACTGCTTTTGACTTTGGAAAGTCAGCTGACTTGTCTGGACACACGGCAGGAGTGGCTGGACAAATTACCTGATTCTACAAAACTAAAAAAACTTTGCGTGAAGTCACTGCCGGAAACAATAAAAAGCACAGCAGAAACAGCTTTTGTGCTGATCATGACTCAAGGTCACCGCAGTGATTTTTACGTCGCTCAACGATTTCTTGAACGCAACACGCAGCCTTTTTTAGGTGTAATCGGCAGCCGTTCAAAAGCTGCCACCTTACAAAGAGAGCTTAAAAAAGAAGGCCTCAAAAAAGCGGTTATAGAACGTCTTGTCTGTCCGCTAGGTTTTTCGCTCGGCGGTAATAATCCACAGGAAATTGCCGTCAGCATCAGCGCTCAACTGCTTTATGAGCGTGACAAACTTTATCAAAAAATTCATCCACGTAACCCTCTACCTGAAAAGTCATGAACCAGTTAAATCTTAGTCTACCTTCATGGATTGATTCATTTTTAAATGAGCAGCCAAAAATTATTGCTGAGCAGGAAACTCAAATGCGTTTTGTGCTCGCCTTAACTGAACGTAATATCCGAGAAAAAACCGGCGGTCCGTTTGGATCCGCCGTTTTTGAAATTGCTTCCGGGAGACTGGTTTCGGTCGGTGTTAACGTGGTGGTTCAGCAAAACTGCTCTGCCGCTCATGCAGAAATGATGGCACTGATGCTGGCGCAAATAGAACTCTCAAACTATGATTTGGGAGCTGCTGACTTGCCGGCTCACCGTTTGGTAACAAGCGGGAAAATGTGTGCTATGTGTTTAGGAAATGTTTGCTGGTCTGGAGTTAAAGAGGTTTTATCTTCCGCTGAACCGGAAGATGTAGAGAGTATTGCAGGATTTGACGAAGGTCCAACACCTCCGGATTATAACGCTCAACTTGAGAGCAGGGGAATTAAAATTGTACCTGGACTACTGCGTAGTGAAGGGCAGAGAGTCTTACAACTTTATGTTGATTTGGGGGGACTGGTTTATAACCCTGAGCGCAATTAGTAAGTTATACTTTTCGTAACTCTTCCACGATCTCTAAAAAAGCGTGAATCATGCGGGAGTTTCTCCGCTCCCTTAAACAAACTACATGAGCAGTGGTGTAAACATCCGCGTTTTTCAGAGTTAATTTTCGCAGACCCGGATGCCACATGAATTCCTCATCGGAAACCACACCAATCCCCAGTCCTCTGGAGACCGCCAACCAGACCGCCTCTCGGCTGCCGATTTCCATCACCGGAGTGATCTTAACTCCTGCTTTAGTTAATGCTTTTTCAAAGGCACGCCGTGTTGTAGAACCGGGTTCACGCAAAATAACAGGCTGATTTTCCAATTCTTCAATTCGGAGTTCCTCACGCTCCGCCCACGGATGTTCCGCATGCACAAACACAACCAGTGGTTCCTGACAAAATGGAACTGCTAAAAGGCGCTGATCTTCTTCCGTCTGCGAAAGAACTGCGACATCAACCTCAAAACTAAGCAGGCTTTCGAGAATCTCCTGTGAATTACGGACGGTGACGGTTATTTCCAAATCAGGGAAACGTTCATGAAAAAGCGCCAGCATTTCCGTTACATGGAAAGGTCCAACTGCTCCGATCCGGAGATGTCCTGACTTAAAACCACCTGCTCTCTGAAGTACTTCCTGCGCTTCTTTTTCCAGAATCTCCATGCGCTGAGTAACGGCATAAAGTTCTTTACCTGCCTCTGTTAATTCAACACGGCGACCACGTCGATGAAATAATTCTACCCCGTAAAAACTCTCCAATGCCTGTACTTGTCCGGTGATCGTCGGTTGTCCCACATGCAGCACCCTGGATGCTGCAGTGAATCCTCCTGCACTGGCTACGGCGTGAAAAGAGCGGATTTGGGTATAACTGACCTGCAAAAACAGCGACCCCTGTGGTCCGGGAAAAGAAGTTCCAGCGGCAAGATTTGTTTTCATATTCGTTAGACTGAGTCTTTTTAAGCACGTTCTCCTCTTAAGAGACACAAGTTAATACCCACAACAATCAATCAATTGATCAAAAGTATCAATCACATAATGTCCACAGGGTTTTTGGACGTTCTCATACTTCTTATTAGAAATAGCATCTGGATATTGAAGTATTATTTTATTCAGTATGGCTAATAATTCTCACAACCAGGGCATGGAAAACGTTTTAAGATTGCTAAAGCTTTTCATGGCTTCCATTACACCTTCTTTGTATCCCAAACCAGAGTCTTTGATCCCTCCAAAAGGTGACATTTCAATTCGATAACCGGGCACCTCCCATATATTGACTGTTCCATGGTTTAGCTCGTTTATAAAACGTGTAATTGAATCAAGACGATTAGTACATACTCCCGAAGAAAGACCAAAGCTAGTTCCATTTGCTATCTTAATGGCATCATCGATATCATTAATCCTGATGATGGGAATTACAGGTCCAAAGGTCTCTTCCATAACTAATTCAGAATCCCACGGCACATGATCCAGCACAGTTGGATGAAATAATGCACCTTGACGTTCATTACCATACAGTTTCTTAGCCCCTAAAGAAATAGCATTCTTGACTCGCATTTCGAAAAGTATAGCGGAAGACTCATCGATAACAGTTCCTACATCTGTTTGCATATTGACAGGGTCTCCACAAATAAGTTTTGAGGCCTTCAAAACAATCTTTTCCACCAGTGCATCAGCTATAGATTCCTCGACTAGAATTCTTTTAACAGCAGTGCATCGTTGTCCTGAATTTTTTGTTGCTCCAGCAACAGCAAGGTTGGAAGCACGTTCCAGATCCGCATCTTCCATAATGATCAAGGGAGCATTCCCGCCAAGTTCTAAAACTGTACGGCGGTATCCCGCTTTTTCCGCAATGTATTTGCCGACTCCTACACTTCCTGTAAAGGTAACTAGATCAATATGGGGGTGCGAAATCATAGCATCTCCAATATCTTCGGGAAGTCCCGTGATCACCTGAAACATTTCGGGCGGCAATCCAGCTTCAGAAAGAATATCTGCTAGCAATAGAGCAGTTAGAGGTGTTTTTTCAGTCGGTTTGCATATCATTCGATTGTTAGTGGCAATGCTTGGAGCTATTTTATGCGCCACCATATTGAGAGGATGATTAAATGGAGTGATTGCACTTATTACCCCCTGCAAGGGCTCTCTCTGCGTGAAAATCTTTCGCTTCTGACCATGTGGAGTAAGGTCGCAGGAAAATATTTGACCATCGTCCAAAATACAAAGTTGTCCTGTGAGACTGAAAACATCAAAAGCCCGTCCAACTTCATAAAGCGAATCTTTTTTGCAGAGCCCTGATTCAGCAGTAATAATATCAGAGATCTCATCCCGACGCGAGATCAGTAAATCTGCAGTTGTAGTTAGAATTTGTTGTCTTTCGTAACGTGTTAGATTAGATTGGAAATTTTTTGCTATTTCCATTGCTTGATCTACTTGTCTTTTAGAAGCTCGAGGAACCGTCCCTACTACTTTTCCATTGAAAGGGTTTATAACTTCTACACTGCCGTGTTCTCCTTCAACTTTTTTTCCACCAATATACATTTTTTTGTCAAACATATTTTTCCCCTGGATTAAAATTCTGTCCCGTTAAGAGCATATTCGAAGATCTCTCTGCTGCGTATCGTCCGCACACCTGCACGCTTTAAATATATATCATTAAGAGGTTCACTTAAAATGAAAGGCACATTTGCCTCATGAAGGCTGCCGTGGGTGCGCAACCGCTTCCCTTTTAACGCGCTAAGGTCATGATCTTTTTCACTTCCACCAATTACGGTGCTTTTATCAGCAACCACTGCGAGATCCCCCTCACGGTCCAGAGGTTGTTCCAATTCTTCTGCTACATTTTCTGCCGACCAAACTTTTTCAATTCCTGCAATTGACTGAACGATTTCAGAAACTTTTTTTCGATCTTGTTTTTGTTCTAGATATATTCGTACAAAGCCACCCAATGCACCATGATGTCCTACAAATGCGTCTGTAATGGGACAGATAACTCTACAAGTTCCAAGACCTAATTCTTGATCCAATAAATCTTGTAACCAGATAACATTAGGTTCGCCACATTCATTGGATTTGTCTCCCATACCATGATCAGCAGTGAGTGCGACCAATGCACCAAGTTCCTGCAAACGCCCAAAGCGTTGATCCATTTCAATATAAAAGCTATTTGCCTCCGCAGTTCCTGGAGCATGTGCATGTTGTATGAAATCAGTTAGTGATAGGTAAAGTATATCTGGTTTTTTTTCTTCCAGAAGTTTTATCCCTGCATCAAGTACAAAAAGGGATAATTCTGCAGAATACATGTCCGGCAGTGCCTGTCCAACAAATTCGAGCACATTTTCAATTCCATTTTCATCCATTGTACATTTGTCTGCATGTTGGGAGGAAAAACTAACTGACCCCCTAGAAAGGTCCATACCCTTTTGCAATTGTTTTCTCAGTTTGTCCTTTGCAGTTATAGAGACGACTTTTGCTCCTTCACACGAGAATTCGCCCAAAATAGAACGCGAACGCAGTAATTCCGGCCCTGTCATCACGACTGGTTCCTGACTCTCTGGATCTAAAAAGAAATTCCCGGAAATACCGTGTTTCTTTGGTTCAGTTCCGGTCACTATCGACATATTATTGGGGCATGTAAAACTTGGCATTGAACCCTGAGCTACTTTATAAAAACCTTCCTTCATAAAGCGGGCAATATTTGGTATTATCCCATCCCGTAGTCCGGCTTCAATGTATTCAGGATCTCCTCCGTCGATACATACTAGAGCCAATGGTTTCTTGGGCCAAGAATAGCTTATATCATTTAATTCCATCTAATTTACCTTAATTAATTGTTTAGCTTTTATTGCTGACTAAAACTTTATTATTAACTGTTCTGTAATTCCATGTTAAGGCTTAAAATAATTTTATTTAAATTTGTATACATAATATAATATCATTATTGTATCTTATCTATTTATTTGATCAATGGATCATTTTTAGTTTATCAGATTATACAATTTTTGCAGTTCTGTGATTTACTAATACAAAGTCCGCACTATACTGTAAAATGATCTATCCCTTAAATTTAGGCTATTGAGCAACATGCTGATTTACGAGATTTAATCCGCTTACCCAATGCACTGACTTCTCTTTCAAAATACATTTTTCAACTGTTAAGAATTGAATCCTGTAATGAAGTTTCTCCGGAATATTAATCGTTCATTTTACAACACAAAAATAATAGTAATAAATAATAATTAGCCTAGACTAATTATTATAATAAACATATTTTAAATATAATATTGAATAATTACCGAGGGAGGTCTTTTGTTCTAGAGTTTATGAAATCTATGATGAGATAAAATAAATTAAAAAAATGTTCCAGAGGCTAAACAGTTATCAAAGACCAGAGGGTCATAGTAGAAAAACTGTTGTGATCTCCTGATAATTTCGATGCTTTTCTGCAGTTTTTATGATAAATTAATTTTTAATAATAATTTACTATTCTAAAATCATGAACGAACATTCACAAGTTATAGAAGAGTATCTGCTGTTACTTTACAAGCTGGACCGATCTGGGGAAAGGGCCAAGGCGGTTACTTTGGCAGAGCGTCTTGAAACCAGCCCACCTACCGTTCATGCGACAATTGCCCGAATGCAGCGTGATGGACTGGTCAACGTCAAAAAATCAAAAGAACTGACCTTGACCAAAGAAGGACAAAAAGTGGCTGAGAATATTGCCTATCGCCACAACCTTTCCGAATATTTTCTATGCAATACCCTGGGTATTCCCTGGTACGAAGTACATCAGCACGCACACCGTCTGGAACATGCCATGACACCTATCGTGGTAGAAAAACTGGCTGAATTTTTGAACAATCCGAAATTTTGTCCACACGGAACACCTATGCCCGGAACTACTCTACCGAAAAACACAATCTCCCTCATGGAATCAGAACCCGGAATGACGGTGGAAGTCGCGATGATTGGTGAGGTTTTAGAAGACTCAGTGGATTTGATGAAGATACTACATGAACATCGTATCATGCCCGGCAATCAACACAAAGTTGTCGAAAGAACTGAGGTAATGCGCTCGATTTCATTAGAATCAAAAGACGGCCCATCGACTCTTCCTTTTCATGTTGCAAAGAATATATTTGTGATTCAAATTCCATCGGACTAAAGCCCACCCGGGAATCAAAACTTGCTTTACTTGTAAAAGATGAGATCACCCGCACGTTCATGAGGCTCGATTTTTTTCACGATGTCTCTTACACTCATGTTTCCACTGGTTTTTTCATTAACATTCACTGCCGGTCCCGCTAAAATAATCGTTGGTTTCATTTCTTAGGCACGGTAATGCCCTGTTATCTAATGAACACTTTCTGGCCATGAAAAATATAACCAGCCGCCTATGGCTAATGAGTATCGTCGGGATGGCTTTAATACTCAGCGTACCGATCTTAACGATTGTTTCCTCGGTCTTTGAACCCACGGGCGATAACTGGCAACACCTGAAGGATACGGTCTTGTCGGAATATATCGGCAATTCGCTGCTGCTGATTTGTGGTGTCGGCAGTTGCGCTCTGCTGATCGGTGTATCGACCGCCTGGCTGACTGCTATGTGTCGATTTCCTGGAAAAAATCTATTCGTTTGGCTTTTACTCTTACCTATGGCCATGCCAGCTTATATTGTGGCCTATACATATACTGGCATGTTCGATTTTGCCGGACCGGTACAAACCGCCATCCGCGATTGGACAGGCTGGGGGTATCGAGACTATTATTTTCCCCAAATCCGTTCCATGAGCGGCGCGATCGCAATGCTGTCACTGGTCCTATATCCCTATGTTTATCTTTTGGCGCGTTCTACTTTTCTTGAACAATCGGTTGGCGTTATGGAAGTTTCGCGCACTCTGGATTGCGGACCCTGGACTGTTTTTTACCGGGTGGCACTTCCCTTAGCAAGGCCGGCTATAGCGGCGGGACTTTCCCTTGTACTCATGGAGACTCTGGCGGATTACGGCACGGTTTCCTATTTCGGGCTCGGCGTATTTACCACAGGAATTTTCCGCACCTGGTTCGGCCTGGGAGATTACACAGCAGCCTCTAAGATGGCTGCTGTGCTGTTGTTGTTCGTATTCGCTTTAATAATTCTGGAACGCGTTTCCCGCAACAAAGCACAATACCACAATAGTTCTGGAAAACTAACCCGCTTCTCGGAATACCGACTACAGGGATTCAAGGCTTGGGGAGCCTTTGCTACATGCTCGATTCCCTTATTCCTGGGTTTTTTGTTGCCCGCCGCCCAACTCTTCCTTTGGGCTTTGGAAACTTGGAGCGACATGGTGGACGAACGGTTTTTAGAGTTGATTCGTAACAGTTTTCTCCTAGGCTTCGGTGCTGCCGTTATCTCAGTGCTTCTAGCTTTGTTTTTAGGCTACGGTAAAAGGATTCTACCTGGAAAAACAACGATCGTCTCGATTCGAACAGCTTCAATCGGTTATGCGGTTCCAGGTACGGTCATAGCAGTCGGCGTCATCATCCCCTTTGCCTGGCTTGATGGAAGAATAGACTCCTTCATGCAGTCTAGCATCGGAATTTCGAGCGGCTTAATTTTAAGCGGAACCATCGTCGCCGTCATGTTTGCCTACGTGGTTCGATTTTTAGCAGTCAGCTTGCAGGCTGTGGAATCAGGACTGGGCAAAATCAAACCATCAATGGAAGTTGCTGCACGCTCTTTGGGATGCCGGCCACTGGAAACTCTATTTAAAATTCACATCCCACTCATGAAAAGCTCTACACTGACGGCACTGATGATCGTGTTTGTCGATGTAATGAAAGAATTGCCAGCCACTTTGATTCTAAGACCTTTCGATTTTAATACATTGGCGGTACGCGCCTTCGAATTGGCCTCGGACGAAAGATTGGCGGATTCATCGACAGCGGCATTAACCATCATCTTTGTAGGTCTGGCACCAGTGATCTACTTGAGTAAAATAATTTCTCAGTCGCGATTAGAACAAGGAAATATCTAAATATGAAACGACTTGAAGTGAAACAACTAGACATCTCTTACGGTAAGAAACAGATAGTCTTCGACGTAGATTTTAGCCTAGAAGAAAGTCAAATCGGCTGCTTGCTGGGCCCCAGCGGCTGTGGCAAAACTACCGCACTGCGCGCTATCGCCGGTTTCGAGAAACCGACTAAAGGGGAAATCGTTTTAAACGGACAAAAACTGAACGGCTCAAAAACCTTTGTCGAACCGGAAAAAAGGCATATCGGAATGGTATTCCAGGACATTGCTTTATTTCCACACCTTTCTGTCGTCGACAATCTCCAATTCGGTATACGCTCATGGCCGCGGCCCCAAAGAGACAAACGTAGTGGCGAATTGTTGGAGCTGGTCAGTATGTCACAATTCGAAAAAACCTTTCCCCATGAGCTTTCCGGTGGTCAGCAGCAACGTATTGCATTGGCCCGGGCGATAGCCCCGAAGCCATCGCTACTATTGATGGACGAACCATTCTCCAGTCTAGATGTGGAACTTAGAGAGCAACTGGCACGGGAGGTTCGACTCATTTTAAAGCAGGAAAAAATGTCCGCCATATTGGTGACCCACGATCAAGATGAAGCCTTTGCCATGGGTGACTATATCTGCGTCATGCACCAAGGCCGAGTTCAGCAAACAGATACCGCATATAATCTATATCACAACCCGGCAAACCGTTTTGTTGGTGAATTTATCGGCGAAGGTGCCTTACTACCCGGTGTCATTGCCGATACAGATACCATCACAACAGATTTGGGTGAAATTACTGGGCATTTAATGGAATCCTTCAAGCATGGGGACACTGTCGACGTTTTGATTCGACCGGAAAACGTCATCGTGGCGGGTGCGAACGATAATCAAGCAGTGATTACGGCGCGTTATTTTAGAGGATCCGGTTACTTGTATACTTTAAAAACGAGTGGGGGTGCGGAACTATTATGCTTAATTCCCGGCTCCGGGGGCCTTCAAATAGATCAATCGATTGGTGTCCGGCTTCAAATCGACCTGCCGGTCGTTTTTAAGCGCCCTTCACCCGGCACCTTTTAACGCCATCCGGCCCTATCCATTAATTTTACAGCCGCGGGATTATTGACCCCGAGTATTGTTAAATTAATACTGTCGGCCTTAAAAGTCCCGAAGCTTTCTAGCGTTTTTGAAATGCTGGCGCCTTCAACGACAGGATATTCATTGTTAACTTCAGCATACCACTTCTGAGATTTGTCTCTCACCAGGAATTCCAAAAGCGATAGGGCTTCCTTTTTATTTCGTGCGTATTTAGTAACACCCGCGCCGCTGACATTCACATGAACTCCGCGATCTCCTTCCCCCTGGTTGGGCCAAAACACCGCCAGGTTTTGAGCGGCCTTTCGTTCAGAGCTAATTTTACTGTTTATCATGCGACCTAGATAGTAGGTGTTGGCCAATGCAATATCACATTGTCCAGCCGCAGTAGCTTTCAGTAGGTCCGTATCTCCGCCGGTAGGGGGGCGTGCAAAGTTCCGGACCAGACCGCGTGCCCAGGATTCAGTTTTCTCTATACCGTTCACCTCGATCATGGAAGCGACCAAAGACTGATTATAAACACTCCCGGAAGATCGAATGCAAAGCTTACCCTTCCATTTAGGGCTTGCCAGCTCCTCATACGTCGAAAGATTGGTGGCATCCACGGTTTTCGTATTATAAATAATGGTCCGCGCCCGCTGCGACATACCGAACCAGTAGTTTTCCCGATCACGAAGGCTGGTCGGAATACGCTGCTCAAGTGTCGGGTTATCGATCGGTTGTAGTACACCGGCCTGCTTGGCTCTTTGCAATCGTCCTGCATCCACTGTGATAAATAGATCGGCAGGACTCAGGCTACCTTCAATCTCCAACCGCTTTAACAGCCCGTCGGCCTTGCCGGTCACCAGTCGATAACTGAT
>Ga0208764_10001106_pt1 | contig 17557 bp, 15 predicted proteins | sample ETNtaG_18_FD_185762 | JGI IMG/M metagenome (GOLD analysis project Ga0208764, IMG submission 185762) | Marine microbial and viral communities from oxygen minimum zone, Eastern Pacific Ocean - ETNP201302SV91 (SPAdes) (version 2) | ecosystem: Environmental > Aquatic > Marine > Oceanic ... | reverse complement strand
AACAGTTCAAATAGCGAAAGAACGGGGTTACACAGAGACACTCTTTGGAAGAAGACGTCGTATTCCAGAACTTTCGTCTCCTAACGCGATGACGCGTTCACTCGGGGAAAGACAAGCTATGAATGCTGGAATTCAAGGGTTAGCAGCAGATATTTTCAAAATTGCGCTTGTCAACCTCAACCACGAACTCAAAAAAAAGAAAATGGCTAGTCACATAGTTCTACAAGTCCATGATGAAGTAATTCTTGAATGCCCCAAAGAGGAACTTCTTGAAGCAGAGAAAATAACAGTTGAGATTATGGGTTCCGCATTTGATATGAGTGTTCCTTTAGCGGTAAATATAAGTTCAGGGGCAACTTGGTCTGAGGCCAAATAGATTCCTCAGTCTCCAATGCCTAACATGACATTATGGGTGACCACTGGTTCGAAGAAGCCGCAAGCCATATGGGCGAAGCGTATTTAAGGTATTCATTTACAAAAGGAACTGAACAGGAAGTTGAATTCTTAATAAATCAATTAGAACTGAAACCAGGCATGAAACTCCTTGACGTAGGTTGTGGGCCAGGCAGACACGCTCATTTATTAGCAAAAGCAGGAATTGAAGTATTGGGAATAGACATAAGCGAAGATTTTATTGATATTGCTTCCCGAAAAAATATAGAAGGGTCAAGATTCTTAAAGCTTGATGCTCGAGAAATGCAATTTGATAACGAGTTCGATGCGGTCATATCTTTATGCCAAGGGGCGTTCGGTCTCGCCGGCGAACCTCAAATCTCTGTTGGATTAAATGATCCAGATGGGGAAATCCTAAAGAGAATGAGCGCTTCTCTAGTATCTGGCGGCAAAATAGCATTGTCAGCTTTCTCAGCATATTTCCAAATTCATTACATGGAAGAAGGAGACACGTTCTATGCCGACCATGGAGTAAATCATGAAATGGCATCTCTAAAGAATGCTGACGGCAAAGAAGTAAAAAAAGACTTATGGACTAGTTGCTTTACCCCAAGGGAATTGAGGCTTCTCGCAGCAAATGCAGGGTTAGTAGTAGAACATATTTGGTCTGTGAGCCCTGGGAAATACGAACGGTTACCTGCAACCTATAAAAAACCCGAATTTTTGGTAATAGCTACGCGATAATAATCGGATATATGCCTTTCAAGAGTTGGCACTTCCTGAGCGACTGATACCCTGAATAGTCGTTGCCTTTCTTGATTTAATTTGCGTCAAGAAAGACAACGTGTCCTATCGTCTATTAGAAAAAAAATTACATGTCCACTACAGAAACAGAAAAAAAAGAAACCATTGAAGGCTACACGCCAAGAGAAATAGCGGTAAATGATCTGGGAGACAAATCACTTGATGACGCCTTCTCAGAGTCAATGGTTCAGGTCGAAGATGGTCAATTGGTTTCAGGGACTGTAGTAAAAGTTGACCGTGAGGAAGCGCTACTTGATATCGGATTCAAATCTGAAGGCGTTATTCCTAGAAGAGAACTCTCAATACGTAACGATGTGTCCGTTGACGAACTCGTAAGCGTGGGTGATCAAATCCAAGCTTTAGTTATCCAAAAAGAAGACAAAGAAGGACGTTTGATCCTTTCGAAAAAACGAGCCCAATATGAAAAAGCCTGGGGAGACATCCAAGAAGTCAAAGACAACGATGGCATGGTTAAAGGTTTGGTCATTGAAGTCGTCAAGGGAGGATTGATAGTAGATATAGGTCTACGAGGTTTCCTTCCCGCCTCTTTGGTCGAGCTTCGTCGAGTAAGAGACCTTCAACCTTACATGGGGATGGAGATAGAAGCGAAGATCATAGAGTTAGACAAGAACAGAAATAACGTTGTTCTTTCTAGAAGATCTTGGTTAGAGGAAACACAGAAAGAACAAAGAGAAGAATTCTTAGACCTTCTAAAACCTGGTGAACGCCGAAAGGGAGTTATTTCTTCAGTCGTTAACTTCGGAGCTTTCGTTGACCTCGGTGGAATGGATGGACTTATTCACGTTTCAGAACTTTCATGGAAGCATGTTAGTCACCCTTCAGATGTCGTAACTATCGGAGACGAAGTTGATATCGAAGTCCTAGAGGTAGACCTTGACCGTGAGAGAATAAGCCTCTCGCTAAAGGCCACTCAACAGGACCCTTGGCAAGAGTTCGCAGATTCACATCGTGTTGGTGAGCTTGTATACGGACGAGTTACCAAGCTTGTGCCTTTCGGTAGTTTCGTTCAAGTGGGAGACAATATTGAAGGCCTAGTCCATATCTCGGAAATGTCAGAACACCATGTTGACTTGCCAGAGCAAGTCGTTACGCCTGGAGAAGAGCTTTGGGTGAAAATAATTGATGTTGACTTAGCAAAACGTAGAATTAGCCTCTCGGTAAAGCAAGCTGCAGAAGGTGGCGTCGTAGCAGAAGAATATCAAGAACACTTTGGCGAGCAGAACTATGACACAGAAGGAAATTACATAGGTCCGGCAGTTGACCTTGACCCTGAAGCCGCTGCAGAACTTGAAGAAGCTTGGTCAGCGTACGAGATGAGCGAACAGGAACGGTTAGCTCCACAAACTGAAGGCGAACTCGACTCCGAGTAGACTACGCCAATGGCAGAATTCGCAATCACAGGTGGAATCGGCTCAGGTAAAACAACCGTCGCTAAATTATTAGTGGCCAAGGGAGCCACGTTAGTTGACGCAGACCAAATTGTGCATGGGTTACAACAATCTGGCGGTAAAGTTTTTAACTCAATTGTTGAACGGTTTGGTTCAGGAATCGTTAAAGACGACGGAGAATTAGATCGTCAAAAAATAGCGGATATCGTTTTCAGTGACCCTAGGGAACTCGAAGAACTAAACAAAATAGTTCATCCTGCTGTCGGCGAGGAAATGGCTGCCCTCAGAAAAAAATATGATTCCCAAAATATGATCGTGTTGATAGATATTCCTCTGCTAGTTACCCCCGAAGGGAACCTAGCTAGGGAAGAATATGCATCCTTCCGAGGGAAAATAGTCGTTGACTGCAGAATAGAAACAGCCGTATCGAGACTTGTTGCACATCGTGGATTTAATGAAGGTGATGCTTGGGCGCGGATTGAGAAACAGTCCACCAGAGAACAGCGACTTCACCATGCTGACTACGTTATAAATAATAATGGACCAGAAGAAAATCTTAGCGAACAAGCGGAATCATGTTGGACGTGGATGCAGTCATTGGCTAAGGAGATATCTGATAACTAGAATCTGCTAATGGTTACACGTTCAGACGCCATCCCATTCAAAGTAGTTTCAGATTTTGAAGCAGCGGGAGATCAACCTGCAGCGATTGAAAAACTTTCCAACGGCATCCAAAATGGAGCGGAGTTCCAGACCCTCCTCGGAGTAACGGGATCTGGGAAAAGCGCCACTATCGCTTGGACAATTGAAAAAGTGCAACGTCCAACACTAGTAATGGCTCCAAATAAATCTCTCGCAGCACAACTTGCCAATGAGCTAAGAGAGTTCTTCCCCAACAACAGGGTTGAGTATTTCGTCAGTTACTACGATTACTACCAACCCGAAGCCTATATCCCTTCAAGTGATACATATATAGAGAAAGATTCATCCGTTAATGATGAGATTGATAGGCTACGGCATGCATCCACAGCTGCGTTGCTTACTAGACGAGACACAATAATCGTAGCTTCTGTATCATGCATCTATGGTCTCGGATCGCCAGAGGAATATGCAACTCAATTATTAGTTCTTCGAGTTGGAGAAGAACGGGACCAGCGAGAAATCCTCCGCACGCTCGTAGGGATGCAGTACGACAGGAATGATATAAATCTGATCCGAGGCAATTTCCGAGTTAGAGGAGGAAGCCTAGAAATACACCCCGCATATGAAGAAAATATTTACAGAATTGAATTCTTCGGTGATGAAATTGAGAAAATTACAGCCATAGATCCGATCACGGGTGAAGTTATCCAAGATTTTCCCGAAATAATTATATTCCCTGCAACACACTACGCCGCAAGTGATGAACGCATCCATAGAGCAATGGAAGGCATACAAAACGAGTTACAAGTTCAACTAAAGAATTTTGAAAGAAGCAATAAACTCCTTGAATCCCAAAGACTTCGAATGAGGACAGAACATGATCTAGAGATGATGGAAGAAGTCGGATTTTGTACAGGAATTGAGAACTACTCCATGCATATTGATGGACGCGAATATGGAGACCCTCCATTTACGCTTCTCGATTACTTCCCAGATGATTTCCTTTGTGTGATCGACGAATCACACGTGGCGGTTCCTCAATTGCATGGACAATATGCTGGCGACAAAAGCAGGAAAGCAACTTTGATCGAACACGGATTTCGACTTCCATCCGCTGCAGATAATCGCCCATTGAGGTTTGAAGAAATAATGGGAAGACTCAATCAAGTAATTTTCCTATCTGCAACTCCAAGCCAACACGAATTAGAGATCTCCAACCAAATAGTTGAACAAATTATCAGACCGACCGGGCTAGTAGACCCAGAAGTGATCGTGAAACCCACTACAGGGCAAATCGATGACCTGATCGGTTTGATAAAGAACCGGACAGAGGCGGAAGAGCGTGTGCTCGTTACCACTCTCACTAAGAAAATGTCTGAGGACTTAAGCGATTATCTGCTTGAACTCGGGATAAGAGTCAGGTATCTGCACAGCGATATTGACACAATCGAACGAATCGAAATACTTCGCGATTTGAGACTTGGGGAATTTGACGTTTTAATCGGGATTAACCTACTTCGTGAAGGACTTGACCTTCCAGAAGTTTCACTAGTGGCAATCCTTGACGCTGACAAGGAAGGCTTTCTTAGGAGCGAAACATCGTTGATCCAAACTATAGGTCGCGCTGCCCGCAATGTTGGCGGGCAGGTCGTAATGTATGCGGATCAAGTTACGAATTCCATGAAGAGAGCTATTTCAGAAACGAACAGAAGAAGACAATTACAAATTAGGTACAACGAAGAAAATGGAATTGATCCACAAACAATTAGGAAAGCAGTCACTGATATCCTTTCAATGATCCGACCTAAGCAAACAACTATCCCTGATCTTTCCAAACAGAAAGGGAAAAACAAAACCCGGCTTGTTGATGAAATAGATGAACTTCCCGAAGGTCAACTAGAGCGGTTAGTACTCACATTAGAGGAGGAAATGAACGTTGCCGCTGGTGATCTACGATTTGAATATGCGGCAAGGTTAAGAGATGAGATACGTGAACTGAAAAGAGATTTAAAAGATATGAAGTGAAGAGCTTACGCATACGCTTGCACAAGCTCATTGCCCTAAACTTAGCTAATTAATTCTTTTCTAGGAGATTCTTTGGGCATAAAAAAACGAGTAACTGCACGAGTGGTGAATCTATTCTCTCATAGCGAAAAACCATTGGAGAATACGCACTTATACCAAGGCGATAGTGGCCTTTTCGGGCCAAATTCAATAAGTTGGGAAGTTCTTGGAGACGTCTCAAGTTTTGTAGGAGGAATCAGGGCACTCTTGTTTCAAGCTGCTCACCCAGAAGTAGCAGCTGGGGTAGCAGACCACTCAAGATATCGCGAAGATCCACTTGGTCGATTGAGTAGGACAGCTTATTACGTGACTTCAATGACGTACGGGTCAATACCTGAAATTGATTTTGCAGTTGAGATGGTAAGAAAAGCGCATATGGGCGTATCGGGGATTTCAGAAAGAGGTTTAACCTATAGCGCTACGAGCCCAGAATATAGTGCTTGGGTACACAACACGTTAACGGATTCCTTCCTTACGGCTTTTCAAACTTTTCGAAGGCCATTATCAGAAAAAGAAGCAGACAGATTTGTTCAAGAACAAACTAAAATAGGGGAGCGAATGGGCGCTGCTCCTCTACCCAAAACAGCCGAAGATCTTCGGCTATGGGTTGTCAACCACCCTTCAATCAATAAATCAAAAGCGATGGAAGAGGCTATTGCTTTCTTAAAAAAACCACCACTTTCGCGACTGGAACTTATCGGTTACAGGATTCTCCAACAAGCAGCAGCTACTACTATTGACCCCAATATCCAAAAAATACTCGGTTTGAAACCTTCCCCAATATCACTCAAAGTAGGGAAGACTTTAATTCAAGGCCTAAGATGGTCACTCAAATTTAGTCCAGCATGGAAAGCGGCGTTGGTTCGATCAGGGGCTGAATTTGACCATAATTTGTTTAGAGACGAATAAAGTCCGTTTAAGGCACCTTTACTAATTCAGAAAGAAGTTCAAATACGAGGTCAGGGTCGCTGAAGAAAGGAGAATGGGCGCAATCCCATTCAACAACGGAACTAGCTAAATCTGACATTTCTCGTTGCCGGTCCGGATGGATAGCAGAATCATTTCTACAAACAACGTAGGTTGATTTGGTTTCCTTCCAAGCTTCCCCGATTCCTGCAGAAACAGAAGTTATGGGAAAATTTCGTAACTTACTAATAGCCTGTTCTGCTATGTGAGGGGACACATCTTCATAAAAAGCTGGAATAATCGCCTCTGGTTTAACAAAGGAAAGCAAATTTTCATCAACCTCTATTTCAATTTTTGAAGGGTGAGGAGTATCGGAATAGCCCAGCATGGGCTCTCCTTCATTCAAAAGAATTGCACAAAGATAAACCAAATGGCTAACTTCATTTTTTCCTTCAACAGCTTTAGATATAACCATTCCTCCGTAACTATGACCTAAAACAATTATTTCGCCATTTATTGACTCGATAGCTTCCTCAACAGCTAGAACATCATTATCCAATCCAGTAAAAGGAAGGTCTAGAGCAGTAACTTCTATACCAGAATTATGTAAGCGTTCTACTACTAAATCCCAACACCATGCCCCGTGCCAAGCACCATGTACTAAGAGAACAGACTTCATGTGAAAAAGATACTTCAGAAACAAAGTCAGGTAAATCTGTGAGAATAATGTCCTTTTCTTGTTCATTGATTAGATTGGCACTGTGTCAGGGAAACTAATAATTAAAGGTGCTCGAGAGCATAATCTACAAGGAGTTGATATTGACCTGCCCCGTGACAAATTGGTTGTTTTCACAGGAATTTCAGGATCAGGTAAGTCATCTTTAGCATTTGACACTATCTATGCAGAGGGCCAAAGGAGATACGTAGAGTCGCTCTCAGCGTATGCTCGGCAATTTCTAGGGCAAATGGACAAACCAGATGTGGATTTTATAGAAGGCTTGTCTCCTGCGATCTCAATTGATCAGAAAAGTGCGAGTAGGAATCCGCGGTCAACAGTAGGAACCATCACCGAAGTATACGATTACCTTCGGCTTCTATTCGCCCGGATAGGTATACCGCATGACCCAGAAACAGGAGAAAGGCTGGTGCGGCAAACCCCTCAGCAGATCGTCGACCGGGTCTTAGCCATAGACGATGGAACGCGGTTTCAGATTCTCGCTCCAGTTGTTAGAGGAAGAAAAGGAACCTATGACACTCTCATAACAGAACTCGCTAGCCAAGGTTTCATAAGGGCGTTAATAGATGGGGAATTGGTTGAATTAAGTGACGTCGCTGGCGACAATGATGACGGAACTCCCAAATTGCAATTAGAGCGATATGAGATGCATGACATATCGGTCATCATTGATCGTTTAGTGATGCGAGAAGGGATAGAGCGTCGTTTAACCGATTCAATCGAGACAGCACTACAACTCGCTGAAGGCATCGTACAAATTGAAATACAGAATAAGAAAAAAGCGAATGAGAATCTAACATTTTCAATACATTTCAGCCGCCCAAGTGACGGAAAATCATTTGAAGAACTAGAACCCAGAAACTTTTCCTTTAATTCTCCATACGGAGCCTGTGTATCTTGCGATGGTTTAGGAACACGCTTTGAAGTCGACCCAGAACTCGTCATTCCAAATCCAAAATTATCGTTAGATGACGGAGCGATCGCTCCATGGTCAAGCGGTCGAAGCAAATACTTCCAGCTTTTAATCAGAGCGGTAGCTGAAGAGAATGCTATAGATATGGAGACTCCTTGGCATAAATTGCCTACCAAATCAAAGAAAATAATGCTCAACGGAATAGGTAAAAAAAAGATTACGGTCAATTACACCAACAGATATGGGAGATCAAGGGATTTCCAAGCAACATTTGAAGGTGTTGTTCCTAATCTACGTAGACGCCACTTAGAAGCAGCTACTGACAAACAAAGAGAACAAATAGAAGGGTATATGCGAGAAATTCCCTGCCCAGATTGCAAAGGAGCTCGCCTGCGTCCAATGTCACTCGCTGTAACTATAAACAATCTAGATATAGCAACAATTTGTAATATGAGCATTAAAAATGCTGCTACGACCCTTATGGGGATTGCATTAAGCGAGCGAGACGAAATTATCGCTAATCCGATCCTCAAAGAAATCAACTCAAGAATGGGGTTCCTGCTCGATGTCGGGTTGGAGTATCTGTCGTTACACCGTGCAGCCAGTACATTATCTGGAGGAGAGGCTCAAAGGATTCGTTTAGCGTCGCAAATAGGGTCAGGGCTTGTAGGGGTGTTGTACGTTCTGGATGAACCTTCAATAGGGTTGCATCAACGTGACAATAAACGACTAATAGAAACCCTTGAAAGACTTCGCGACCTTGGCAACAGCGTCTTAGTTGTTGAACATGACGAAGAGACTATTTGCGTAGCAGACCACGTAGTAGATATCGGCCCAGGCGCAGGAGAACACGGAGGAAAGATAGTTCATTCAGGAACCGTCACACAGCTCAAAAAAAATAAGAATTCGCTAACAGGTCAATACATATCTGGAAAGAAGTCAATTCCCGTTCCGGCATTGCGAAGGCGAACCGGAGATAATTGGATCACTATCCGAGAAGCCCGTGAACATAACTTAAGAAGCATAGACGTGGAAATTCCTGTCGGATGTTTCGTCACCGTAACTGGAGTATCCGGATCAGGTAAATCAACTCTTGTAAATGACATCCTCTACCGAAAATTAATGCAGGAAATATATAAATCAAAAGTAGCCCCCGGACTCCACACTTCTATAGAGGGTCTTCAGGCACTCGACAAAGTTATTAATATAGACCAGCAGCCAATAGGGAGAACTCCACGATCGAACCCAGCGACGTATACAGGAGTATTTGACCATATTCGCAAGCTTTTTGCACAAACTCCTGAATCAAAAATCCGAGGGTACCTTCCCGGTCGTTTTTCTTTCAACGTTAAAGGAGGAAGATGCGAAGCTTGTTCAGGGGATGGAACAATCAAGATAGAGATGCATTTCTTACCCGATGTGTATGTGCCATGCGAAGTATGTCAAGGCTCAAGATATAACCGAGACACTTTAGATATCTATTTCAAAGGCAAAAATATCGCTGATATTCTCAATCTGTCTTGCGAACAGGCACTTAAATTTTTTGAAAACCAGCCACCAATTGCCCGCCACATGCAAACTCTTGTTGATGTAGGACTTGGGTACGTTCGGTTAGGGCAACCAGCGCCAACACTATCTGGAGGCGAGGCACAAAGAGTAAAACTTGCTAGCGAACTAGCGAAGAGGTCAACTGGTCACACCATGTACATCTTGGATGAGCCGACAACTGGATTGCATTTTGAAGACGTAAATAAACTCTTAACAGTTCTCAGTCGCCTAGTTGATCAAGGAAACACCGTCGTGATTATCGAGCATAATTTAGATGTGATTAAATCAGCTGATTGGATAATTGATTTGGGCCCAGATGGTGGCGATGGCGGGGGATCGATTGTCGTTGAGGGGACACCTGAGTATGTCGCCAAAACAGAGGAAAGCTACACAGGGCAATTTCTTAAACCTATTTTGGAAGAGGCAGGTACTCTTTAAAGAAGGATCCTGTCCACGATTAACAATAGGGGAAACGTACACGTGATTACTAGGCCAGAAACCGGATCTATTCCAAAGACACCTGGCTCATACCAGTTTAAAGATATCGATGGTCGTATTATCTACGTAGGCAAAGCTAAATCTTTACGGTCACGTGTCAATTCCTATTTCCAACTACCCGAAAATCTACCAATAAGAACGCAGCAAATGATTGCTGAAGCAGTGACAATTGAATGGATCCAAGTTCAAAATGAAGTTGAAGCACTTATTCTCGAACATAATTTAATACAGGAACATAACCCTAGGTTTAATGTCCGCCTTCGGGATGACAAAAGTTACCCGTTTCTCATGGTAACCCTTTCAGACCAGTGGCCTCGTGCGATGTTGACAAGAGCAAAAATGAAAAAAGGGAACAGGTACTTCGGGCCCTTCGTTGATGTTCGTGCGATTAGAGAAACAATGGATTTGCTTCAACGCACGTTTCCCCTTAGGACCTGCACGCCAAACAAGTTTCGTCGTCACGAGAAACTAGGTAAACCTTGTCTTGACTACCACATTAAAAAATGCTGCGGCCCTTGTGTAGGAAAAGCAACAACGGAAGAATACGAGAATTTAGTTAAAAATTTAATCAAGTTCTTGGAAGGGAACACTGAGTTAGTCGTAGAGGAACTCATCCAAGAGATGTCAGATGCTTCAGGTAAACAAGAATTTGAAAGAGCAGCCCGCGCACGAGATAAATTATTCAATGTACAAAAGGCTGCTGAAAAACAAGTAATGGTCGGAACACGGTCAGAAGACTTTGATGTTATTGCCTCTATAGATGATGAATTTGAAGCAGCAGTACATGCGTTCTTTGTTCGGAAAGGAAAAGTAATGGGTCAACGTTCTTTTATTTTAGACAAGACTGAAAATCTGCCATCCGATATTCTGCAGGCACGTATTCTAGAAAAGTTATACCTTCAGGAGAATCCTCTCGGTAATCCCAAATCGATTTACGTACAAGTATTTCCAGAGAATAAAGAATTCTATGAAGAGTGGTTAGGTGCCAAACGGGGTTCACGGGTCCATATTCTCATCCCGCAAAGAGGAGATAAGAAATCATTAATGTCTACGGTAGAGATGAACGCAACAGATACGTACAAGAGAAACCGTCTAAAGAGACTCAATGACCATAACAGCCGTTCCAAAGCGTTAAATGACCTTCAGAAATACCTGAAGCTTCCTAGTGCTCCTCTCCGAATCGAATGCTATGACATGAGCCATTTGCAAGGAACAAACTATGTCGGCTCTATGGTTGTCATGGAGGACGCTGTTTTAAAAAAGAAGGATTATAGGAAATTTAAAATCAAATCATTCGAAGGCAACGATGATTATGCGGCTATGGCGGAAGTTCTAAAACGAAGATTAACGAATCTATTATCAGCAGAAAAAAAACCTGATATAGAACCGAATAGTTTCTCATACCCACCGCATCTCCTCCTTGTCGATGGAGGTAAAGGGCAACTATCAGCGGTAGTAAAAGTTCTAGATGACCTGAATCTCACGGACAGAATACCCGTAGCGTCGATCGCAAAAAGATATGAAGAAGTATATATTCCTGAGAACCCAGATCCGGTTATGATCCCTCGTGACTCGGAAGCTCTTTATCTGCTGCAAAGAATCAGGGATGAAAGCCATCGATTCGCTGTCTCATATCATCGAAACCTCCGCAGCAAGAAAATGAAAGAATCTGTTCTTGACGGCATTTCAGGATTGGGCCCTGCGCGTAAACAAAAACTCCTTCAACATTTTGGCACCATTGAAAAAATACGAAAAGCAACTGTTGAGGACCTTCTCTTGTTAGCTTGGCTTCCAGACAATGTGGGTAAAGAAATCTTTGAGAAATGCTCGAGAAAGAGGTGACTTTTCTATTGTGAATTCTGAAACCAGAAAAATATGGGATGTAAACAGCAGTTGGTGGTCTAAAAATATGGCAAATGGAAACTTTCCTGAATACTCGGAAATTATTATCCCTCTTTCTAAAGAATTATTTGCACAAAAAAAACTAGTTCTTGATCTTGGAACAGGATCAGGAGTTGTTGCGAAGAGAATCATGGATAACTTGGCAACGAAAGTTGTTGGCCTAGATCTCTCTCTGATACAACTCCAGGAAGCAATTGAAAATAATTTAGGCCCTTCGTACTTGCAATCAAATTCCGGAGAATTGCCATTTAAATCAGCCGTTTTTGATGGAGTTCTCGCAAGCATGGTCTTAGAGCATGTCGGTAATCTTCAAGACACTGTTAATGAAATAGCAAGAGTTCTCCAGCCAGAAGGACTTTTTGTAGTTGTAATGAATCATCCGGTCTTTCAAACTCCTGGAAGTGGGCTAGTTGGCAGCCATAATTCAGATTCGGACGGAACGGGATGGAAAGTCGGTGATTATTTAATTGAAAGTAGCGAAATTGAAGAAATTTCGGATGGCATTTACGTTCCCTATGAGCACAGAACGATCAGCACATACCTCAATACTTTTCTCGAACACGGTTTCCAACTCCAAAGAGTCCTTGAACCATCACTAATCGACAAAAACGAAGCTACGGGAAATATTCAAGGTAATCATGCTATCCCACGCCTACTTGTAGCGATCTTGGAAAAGCCATTATTTGCGTAAATCTAAGATCGTGAAGCACATCAATGGGTTAGCATGAAGTATGGCGGAATTTCTTATCATCGCAGGCTATTCAGGTGCCGGAAGATCGGAAGCAGCGAAATCTTTAGACGACCTAGGATGGTTCGTAATAGATAACTTGCCAAGCCAACTCATCCCTAAAGTGGCAGAATTGGCAACTGCCACAGGTTCTTTAGCATCTCAAGTGGCATTAGTCGTAGGATCTGAATCTCCTAATGAGACCCTAGATCAAATTGAAAAACTAAAACAAAATGTAGATGTAGCTGTAAAGGTTCTTTTTCTGACAGCAGACAAGGAAACATTGATCCATCGTTATGAAGAAACACGTCGAAGGCACCCATATGAAGATTTGGGTAGCTTATCGGATTCAATATCAGCTGAAATTGACCTGTTGAAAGACCTTCGCGGGTCATCAAATGTAGAAATAGATACGAGCCATTTAAACGTGCATGAATTGAATAGGAGGCTTAGCGAGGCTTTTGCGATTGACTCTTCATCGATTTCCTTGCAGACCAGAATTGTTTCATTCGGATTTAAATATGGAGTACCAGTAGACGTGGATTTAGTTTTTGATTGCCGATTTCTTCCAAACCCTCATTGGGAAGATGAACTTAGAGAAAAAACGGGAGAAGATCAACAAGTCAAAGACTTTCTCCTTGAAAAAGAAATCGCAAGAAAATTCATATCACAATTGGAATCTATGCTTGACCTTTTAATGCCTGCTTATCAGCAAGAAGGGAAAAGTTACCTGAGTTTGGCAATTGGGTGCACCGGGGGGAAACATCGTTCAGTTGTTATGGCTAATGAAACGGAAAGGATTCTCGCCGATCTCGGGTTTATCTCAAAAGTTTCACATAGAGATATACGAAAATAAGGCATGAAGTGCTTTGGGTCACTACCTTAGCTATTAGAAATCGCTAGCATCACGCGTACAACCGTTTATTCCCGTAGGAGGGGCATATGACTATCCGAGTAGGTATTAATGGATTCGGCAGAATAGGAAGAAATTTCTTTAGAGCCGCTAAGCTTTCTGGCGCAAATATAGAATTCGTGGCAGTAAACGACCTAGGGTCTTTAGAGACTCTCGCGCATTTACTTAAAAATGATTCAGTGCATGGAAAATTCGGTGGGAAAGTTAAAGCAATTCGTGGAGGTATAAGCGTTGACGGTCAGAAATTAACGGTACTTTCTGAGCGCAATCCCGGTGATTTACCATGGGCTGATCTTGGAGTGGATGTAGTCATTGAATCTACGGGAATCTTTGCTGATAAAGATAAAGCCCAACCGCATATAGATGCAGGTGCAAAGAAAGTTATTATCTCTGCCCCAGCTACCTGTGATGCGACGTTCGTTGTCGGAGTCAATGATGATGATTATGATCCAGCGAAACACCATGTCATCTCTAATGCTTCTTGCACCACTAACTGTTTTGTTCCGATGATCAAAGTTTTAGACGATGCTTTCGGAGTACAAGAAGGCCTAATGACAACGACACACGCTTACACCGGTGACCAAGCCATTGTTGATGGCCCCCATAAAGACTTACGGCGCGCTAGAGCAGCTGCAGTTAATATTATTCCGACCAGTACAGGAGCTGCTAGAGCCACAGGATTAGTTTTAAAGAAAATGCAGGGAAAATTAGACGGCATTGCAATGCGTGTCCCAATACCAGATGGTTCAGTAACTGATTTCACTGGAATAATGAAAAAAACTCCATCGGTGGAAGCCGTGAACGAAGCATTTAAAGAAGCTGCGAAGAAAGGTTCAATGCGAAAAGTCCTTGATTACAGTGAAGATCCGCTTGTGAGTGCTGATATTGTCGGTTCGCCAGCGAGCTGCACTTTCGATTCTGGCTTGACCATGACTCAAGGGAAGCTCGTTAAGATCTGTGGTTGGTATGACAATGAGTGGGGTTACTCAAATCGCCTTGTTGACCTTACAAAAATTGTCGGTACGCGAAAAACAAAAAAAACACGTCGCTAATTTAAACTGTGAGCCATCTTCCAACACTTGAAGATCTCGGAGATCTAGAAGGAAAGAATATTCTCGTCAGGGCCGATTTTAATGTTCCTTTTTCGGGTGGAGAGATTCGTGATGAACTCAGAATTAAAGAAGCGCTACCTACTCTAAAATTCCTTGTCAAAAATGGCGCTAACGTAACAGTCTGTTCTCACCTTGGCCGACCTAAAGGCACAACTGATCCCAATTTATCCATAGAGCCAGTCAGAAAGCGGCTACGGGAGTTGCTGCCAGAAGTCCATCTCCTTGAGAATCTGCGGTTTAATCCAGGCGAAGAGAATAACGACCCACATTTTGTCAATACCCTTATTGAAGGGCAGGACTTATTCGTCAATGATGCATTTGGGGCATCGCATCGAAGTCATGCTTCGATCGTAGGGCCTCCACAGTTTCTGCCATCTGCAGCAGGGAGGCTTCTGGAAAAGGAAGTAGATGTTCTCTTGGGTATTCGCCAAAAGCCGCGCCGCCCATTCGTGGCTCTTCTCGGAGGATCAAAAGTTAGCGACAAACTTGGTGTTATCGATGCGCTACTAGGGGTCGTGGACAAACTTGTTATCGGCGGGGGAATGTGCTTTACCTTTCTGAAAGCTCAAGGGAATCAAATAGGGGCATCTCTACTTGAAGAAAGTCAGCTTCAGTATTGCGAGACTCTTCTTAAATCTGGAGCTCCTATTTTTCTCCCTCACGATTTCACGACAATGGATAGTAGCGGTCAGATTGGTGATCCATCTGCAGGGGGAGTCGTTCGGCAAATGGGCAAAAATATACCCGATGGGTGGATGGGTTTAGATATTGGACCAGGATCTGCCGCAGCATTCGGAGATATCATTTCCGACTCGAAAACTGTTCTCTGGAATGGGCCGATGGGAGTGTTTGAAGATAACCGATTTAGTGCTGGGACTCGACATGTGGCTCAAACAATGGCAGAGACAAGAAGTTGCTTCACCGTAGTCGGGGGAGGGGATAGTGCAGCTGCTGCAAAGGAATTCGGATTTGCGGACGATATGGATCACGTTTCCACTGGCGGGGGAGCCAGCCTTGAGCTAATTGAAAAAGGTGACCTACCAGGCATAGCAGCACTAGTAGCAAGTCCGCGATTAATGTGATATTAAACAATTAGGAAGAGGCATAATGGCGGAACGAAAGCCACTAATAAGTGGAAATTGGAAAATGCATCATAATCATTTTGAAGCTATACAAATGGTCCAATCTCTTTCCTACCAGTTGAACCCCGATGACTATAACGTTTGCGATGTTTCAGTCCACCCGCCCTTCACGGACCTTCGGTCGATCCAAACAGTTCTTGAATCAGACCACATACCAATTTCGTTAGGAGCGCAGCATTGTCACGAAGAAGAGAAAGGGGCTTATACGGGGGAAGTATCCGGCGGGATGCTTCAAAAGCTCAATGTGAAACTTGTGATTGTTGGTCATTCAGAAAGAAGAGAAATCTTCGGAGAGTCAAATGGGCAAATCAATTCCAAAGTTAAAGCAATCTTCAAACATGGGATGACCCCAATACTCTGTGTTGGTGAAACTATAGAAGAGAGAGAAGAAGGTAAAGCTGAAACTAAAGTACGAACACAACTTGAAGAGGGATTACAAGGCATTGGCAGAGAGCGAATAGGAGCAATGGTTGTCGCGTACGAGCCAATTTGGGCGATTGGAACAGGGGCGACTGCAACTCCAGAAGATGCGCAGAATATGTGTGCGCATGTTAGAGAAAGCATCAAATCAATTGCAGGTAATGGTCCAGCAGAGACTATACGTATCCAATATGGAGGATCGGTTAAACCAGTGAACGCTGCAGAACTAATGAGTCAGAAAGATATAGATGGTGCTCTAGTTGGAGGAGCAGCGCTTGAAGCTGAAAGCTTTGCAAGAATTATTCAGTATCGACTGCATTAAAGAAGAGGAATTTGGGCAATGGATACGAAGAGGCGGTGTTTCAATGAAGCATCTTGATAACATCACCTTATGACAGCATTCCTCGTAATCCTTGATGTCCTTATAGCGCTTAGTTTGATAGGGCTTGTTCTTCTGCATAGTGGTAGAGGGGGAGGGCTATCAGACATGTTCGGCGGAGGATTAGGCTCACAAGCCGCAGGGTCAACAGTTATTGAAAGAAATCTAGACAGAATAACTATTATCCTCGCTTTAGTATTCACATTTGTGACGCTGGCCCTCGCATTAATGTTGGATGAGTAAATAAACTGAGTTTGAATTAAAGGTTTAGTCTGGCGACAACAAGGGTAAACTGTCATCTCAAATGTCGGAGTGGCGGAATTGGCAGACGCGCTAGCTTGAGGGGCTAGTGCCCGTTACGGGCGTGGGGGTTCAAGTCCCCCCTCCGACACAGAGCACCTACATTAATCAACAGTTCCGACTTTGAATCGTGTAAGGAATTTCAATAATCACTTAGTTTTGGTTAGTTGCCTTTCAGATTATGAAAGGCAACTAAAACCGTCTAGCCTGCCTCTTGTAGCAGTATCTAGGAGATGAAATGAAAAAGAAAGTTCGCATGCATGATGGGATTTGTGGAGCCACTTACATGTTGAGTGTTATCCTCGCTGCTACCGCATCAATACAATGGCTATGGATTGCTGGAATTGTAGCTGGCTTACAAATAATCAGCCCGATTACTCGCTTCTGCCCAGTTTATTTTGTTCTTAATAAAATGATGCCAGATACTGAACCGATCCAAGATGGCAGTCGCTGAAAAATATAGAACCGATAAAAGAAGGAAAAAACTATGACCTATATGAGTGGATTAATTGTAAGAGCGACAAATGTTGGCAGTCTGCTAGCGGACATGGATTCATTTGGCCGTGAAGCGTTCCAAGATGCTGGAGCATCAAATATGTGGATAACGCAAAACGTTTATGCCGGAGATGGGGCAGGTGAGATAGGTATCTCTACTGACTGGGCATCTATTGACGCAGCCGTTACAGCCCCTGACGACCTTCGGGCTAGACCAGAGTTCGTTGATGCAATGCAAAATGCGGGTATACAAA
>Ga0208764_10001102_pt1 | contig 17581 bp, 13 predicted proteins | sample ETNtaG_18_FD_185762 | JGI IMG/M metagenome (GOLD analysis project Ga0208764, IMG submission 185762) | Marine microbial and viral communities from oxygen minimum zone, Eastern Pacific Ocean - ETNP201302SV91 (SPAdes) (version 2) | ecosystem: Environmental > Aquatic > Marine > Oceanic ... | reverse complement strand
ACTACCTTATGTCGGAAGTAAAGTTCTTTCTTCCGCTTTATGCATGGATAAGCTCAAAACAAAGGAAATTCTCAAGAATGCGGGCATCTCGCAAACGAAATGGATTGGAATTCACGCTAGTCAAATAGACCAAGTTTCAACGTCAACTCTTGGTGAGGAACTCAAATGCCCTCTTTTTGTAAAGCCATCGAACATGGGATCATCAATTGGCATTACCAAAGTTACGGAAAGATCAAAGCTTCATTCAGCCCTCCAAGAAGCAGCGAAATACGACGAGTGGATCGTTGTTGAAGAAGGGACAGCCGGAAGGGAAATTGAAATATCAGTCCTAGGGAATACCAATCCGAAAGTTTCGGTACCCGGAGAAATAATTCCAGGTGCGGACTTCTACGACTACAAGGACAAATATGAAGATGGAGCAGATCTTAGAATTCCAGCAGATTTAACAGATGCAGAAATTGAAAGAGTTCAAGAAATTGCTCTTAACGTCTATACGGTTCTCCGTTGCAGAAGCCTTGCAAGAGTTGACTTCTTCTATGACGAAAAATTAAATACTTGGTTGGTCAACGAAGTGAACACCATGCCCGGATTCACACCAATCTCGATGTATCCAAAACTCTGGTCTTATTCTGGCTTAGCTTACGAGGACTTAATTGAAGAACTGATTGAAACTGCGCTTTAGCTACTACTCTCCACTTTTGGAGTTAACGCACTGTCAAGAAATCGCAACAATTCTTTTCTTCTCATTGCAGCGCCACGAAGAGTCTGTTTCTCTCCTATAGCTTCAAATAGTTTGACTTCTGTTGCTGCTCCCATGACTGTTGAGTAGATAGATAGAACTAGTAACTCTGGATCAGATTTTCGCATACGCCCCGCATCCATCTCATCTTTCATCCAGTCAGTAGCTCCTTTGATAAGTGGGTTCACCCCGTCAATTGCGCGTGTTAAGACTGGGGGGCCTAAACGAGTCACTTCCCGTAATAATCCGAGCAATTCAGGGCGGCGAATCGCTAACCTAAACACGCTTTTCACTATGGACTCAACACGACCCCAACCATTACCACTTTTTTCTATTGCTTCATCCAGAACGGCAACTAATTCAGCAATTGCTCTATCGACTGAGGCTGCTAACAGTTGTTCTTTGGACGGGAAATGGTACAAAATCGATTGTTTCCGAATCCCTAATTCCTTCGCTAAGTCATCCAAACTAGTGGCATCATAACCAAACTCACCAAAGGCTGTTGTAGCTGCAGATAAGACACGTTCAGAAGTCTTCACGAAGAGATTGTACCATTGTCTACCAAGTGGTAGAAATAGAGTGTGATAAAAGAATCCCTTGAAGGTAAGAAAATTGCCATTACTGGTTCTACAGGTTTCCTTGGAACGGCTTTAGTTGAACTTCTTCTTCGAGAAATCAAAGATGTTCAACTCCGACTGCTTATTCGACCATCGGGAAGGAGATCGCCACAGAAAAGACTCGAAAGAGACATTCTAAGAAACGATGCTTTCAATTCCATCAAATCAAATATTGGAAATGATGCATTTGAAAAGATAGTCGCAAATCAAATCAAGGCGTTACCAGCAGATATTTCTGAACATAATCTCGGATTAGATTCTGAGGGTATTAAAGAGCTATCAGAATGTGACGTTATTATCCACAGCGCTGCTGCTGTTAGTTTTGATGAGCCGCTAGATCGCGCGGCAGAAGTAAATTTGATGGGACCAGTTCGATTAGTTGAAACATTAAAAGAATTTGAGGCGAGTCCACACCTTGTAATGGTTAGCACATGTTACGTTGCCGGCAATAGAAAGGGAAAAGCTCCTGAGAAGCCCTTATCGAAAAGCCCATTCTATGTTCCACTGAATTGGCGCGAAGAGACGGAAGCAGCCAGAAGAACAAGGTCCTACACCGAAGATGACAGCCGAAGAAGCGAAAATTTAGAAAATTTTAGAGCAGAAGCAAAAGAAGAGCTCGGAGCACCCGGCATTTCAGTAATTGCAGGCAAAACAGAACAGATCCGGGAACGTTGGGTTAAAGAAAAAATGGTTCAGGCTGGAAGAGAACGCGCGACCTCCTTGGGGTTTCCGGATGCTTACGCTTTTACTAAGGCAATGGCTGAACAAGCTGTCCAAGAAATCAAAGGCGACATTCCTTTGTCAATTGTCAGACCGTCGATCATTGAATCCTCATGGCAATCACCAACATCTGGTTGGATTAGAGGTTTCCGAATGGCTGAACCGATAATCTTAAATTTTGGGCGCGGAACACTCAAAGAATTCCCTGGTATACCTGAAGGTATAATTGACATTATTCCTGTTGACCTCGTTGCTTCAGCTATTATTGCCGCCGCAGCACAACCACCTCCGGCAGAAACAAAAATCTTCCAAGTGGCATCAGGGGCATGCAACCCAATCCGTATCGGCCTTTTAGCTGATTACGTGCACGACTACTTTGGAAAGTTCCCAATTCTTGATGAAAAAAATCAACCCATTACACCATCAAGGTGGGAATTCCCTGGCCGCGGACGTGTAGTCACCCAACTAACACGAGCAAAACGAATACTCAAACTAACTGAAAAAACGCTCCACAAGCTACCCATTAGGGGAAGTAGCGCAATGGTCGTAGCCGACCTCGAAGAACGAAGGAATGAACTTGATAAGGCAATGGAATATATCACGTTATATGGTAAATACGTCGAGTGCGAAGCGATATACGACGTTACAAACCTTATATCACTTTGGAATGAAATCTCTGACGCTGATAGAAAATCTTTCCCATTTGACCCACGAATAATTGATTGGAAAAGATATGTATACGACATTCATTTGCCCACAGTAATAGCTCAAGGAAGAGTAAAAACGTCACCAACTCCCACAAACGTTGACTCAAGAAACTCACGACTCAGAAGGCAGGTCCTTGATCCAAAACGACAACTAGCGGTTTTTGATCTTGAAAATACGTTAATCGCTTCAAATGTCGTTTCGTCTTGGGGTTATCTCGCAACGAAACGACTAGGGCCATCAGAGAGGGCACGCGTAATCGGCAAAACGTTACTAGAAGCTCCAAATATGCTGGCAATGGACCGACGGGATAGAACAGATTTCCTTAGGAATTTCTATAGAAAATATGAAGGTGCCCCAGTCTCACAAATCGACGAAGATTCTCTTGATATGTTTAACGAATTCATTCTCAATAAATCGTTTCCAGCAGCTATTCGAAGAGTAAGAGAGCATCGATCTTTAGGCCACAAAACGCTTCTAATCACAGGCGCATTAGATTTCGTAGTACAACCACTCAAACCATTGTTTGATGAGATTCTTGCACCTTCATTAACCACTAAAGGGAACAATTACTCTGGGAAAATGAATCAGGTCCCACCAATTGGTGAAACAAGAGCTGCTGTACTTCGTGATTTTGCTGAGAAACATGATATTGATCTTGCCGAGTCAATTGCATACGCTGACTCAACAAGTGACTTGCCTATGCTTGAAGCCGTTGGTTTCCCAGTTGCTGTAAATCCAGAAACTAAACTCGCTACTTTAGCTAGGAGAAGAGGGTGGCTTGTTGAAAATTTTCAGCCGGTATCAGGGTCTCCTAAAAAAATTCTACCGCTCGGTACAAGTAAGGAATAGCAAATGTCTAAAAATCGCAAAAAGCACCCCAGACCCGGATTAGTTCTAGAAGTAGACCGAACTACACCACCAACGTTATTTCATCACGGAGAGAATTTCAGATTAGAGAAGCTTCCTCCCGGCAGGTCGCGAATTATTTACCCTGCAGAACCTCTCCCAGGAATGAGGGACCCTAATCAAGCTATTCGAGATGCACTTGAAAATCCTCTTGGGGATTCGCCTCCCCTCTCAGCTCTCCTTTCATCAGGAATGAAGCTAACGATTGCATTTGATGATATCTCCTTACCCCTACCCCCTATGAGAAAACCAGATATTCGACAGCGAGTTATTGAAGCAGTTCTTGATACAGCCGCCGCGGCAGGTGTAGACGATGTTCATTTAATTGCGGCACTCGCATTACACCGGAGAATGACTGAAGCTGAGTTACGTCATGCCGTTGGTGACCGTGTGTACGATGCTTTCTCTCCATCAGGGGCTATTTACAACCATGATGCAGAAGATCCAGATGGAATGGTTTCTATAGGGGAAACTCCACACGGTGAAGAAGTACAAATAAATAAACGCGCCGCTGAGAGCGACTTAATTATTTACGTAAACATAAATTTAGTTTCTATGGATGGCGGTTGGAAAAGTACCGCAACCGGATTGTCGGGATATACAGCTCTACGCCACCATCACAATCCTGAGACGATGGTCAAATCTAAAAGTTTCATGGATCAAGAAAACTCTGAGCTGCATAAATCAAATTGGCGACAAGGAAAGGTTTTGAAAGATTCGGGCATAAAAGTATTCCAGATTGAAACTACTGTCAATAACAACACTTTTGGTTACGACGGCCCGTTGGCGATGCTACAAAAAAGAGAATGGGAATGGACGCTAAAGGATCGTGCATTATTCCTAGGCATGCAAGGTGGAATCAAACGGATGTCAGCTCAGGCACGCCGAAAGGCATTTATGGGCTGGGAGTCACCATATGAAATCACATCAGTTCAAGCTGGCGAGGTAGAAGCCGTCCACAAGCAAACAACTGAGAATGTCTACAAACAACACCTAGTTAAAGTGGAAGGGCAAACGGACGTATTAACCATGGGCCTACCGTACATATGCCCATATAACGTGAATTCTGTAATGAATCCAATACTTGTTGCGTGCCTTGGACTGGGATATTTCTTTAACATGTACAAGGGAAAGCCTTTAGTTAGGAAAGGCGGAGTAGTTATTATGACCCATCCCACTCCTTGGGAATTCCATCCCGTCCATCACCCAAGTTATATTGATTTCTTCGAACGAGTTCTCAGCGAAACAACTGATGCGGTTGAGATGAGCCAGAAATATGAGAAAGCGTTTGCTGAAGATGAATGGTACAGACATCTCTACCGAACCTCATACGCTTACCATGGCGTTCATCCATTTTACATGTGGTATTGGTGCTCACATGCCTTAGATCACCTTTCTCAGGTGATTATCGTAGGGGGGGAACCTGAAGCTGTTAGACGAATGGGCTTTAGACCTGCCAGTACAATCCAAGATGCATTAGAAATTGCTTCAGATACTGTGGGATTCAGCCCGTCAATAACCCACTACCACAGCCCACCGATCTTAATGGCAGATGTGATATAAATACCATGGCGAAAAAGCTAACCTCTAGGGAAATTAAACGAAAGACAAGACAGATCTATCGGGCAATAGGTAATTCACCCAATAGGTTTCGGAATCTTAAAATAGTACGCACTTCTCAATTCCCTTATCGCGCACCCACTACACCAAAGGGAATTGAGCCTTTAGAATCTAGTTTAAAATTAGGAGAGGATTACCCTACAAAATGGTCTAGAACTGTTCCAAGTCGAATTATACGAACAGTAACAACTGAATTCATTGCTCGGCCACTGATGAGTTTTTTAGCTAACCCAAATAGGACTGGTTATGACCGTTTAGAATCTTTGCACAAAAACCAAGCTGTAATTTTTGTTGCAAATCATCATAGCCACGCCGATACTCCTCTACTACTGACGTCAATTCCAATCCGCTGGCGGAAACGATTGATTGTCGGCGCTGCCGCAGATTATTTCTTCTCCTCCAAAATTGGTGGAGCTTTGTCCGCTCTGTTCATCGGAGCTGTTCCAGTTGAACGCTCAAAGGCGAGCCGCAAATCCTCAGACCAGATAGCTTCTTTGATTAATAAAGGTTGGTCATTTATGGTTTTCCCAGAAGGCGGAAGATCTCCTGACGGGTGGGGACAAGCGTTCCGTGGTGGGGCCGCGTATCTAGCACTAAAATGCGATGTCCCTGTCGTTCCGGTACACATAAGCGGAACTGGATCTATCCTCAGAAAGGGTAAATTCTTGCCTAAACGGTCCGACACTACGGTCACTTTCGGAATTCCAATTTGGCCTCAAGAAAAAGAAACTTCAAGGGCCTTCTCAACGCGCATAGAAGATTCAGTGGCGACACTTGCAGATGAGACGCAGCAAGACTGGTGGACTGCAACCAAAAGACATCATTCTGGAACAACGCCCAAATTGCATGGACCTGAGGCGAGCCCATGGCGACGATCATGGTCCCTAGAAAGCAAAGGATCTAAATCCGATCCCAACAAAAACAAGTGGCCGAGAATCTGATTTTTCGTTCACCAGAATCAAGCGTTTAGGTGATAGATTTATACTGCTTTTGTTTTTATATTTAGGAAATTATGACCGTTTACACAAACACACCCATAGATCTGATTGAAGGGGTTTACGGAACACTTCAAGAAAGACTAGATAATGGCCGCAAAAAACTAGATCGGCCGCTGACTTACGCCGAGAAAATACTCATTAACCATCTAGATAACAGCCAGCAAGATTTAGAACGGGGTGTTTCATACGTTGACCTTCGGCCTGATCGTGTCGCTATGCAAGATGCGACAGCTCAAATGGCATGGCTACAATTTATGACTGCTGGGCTTGACGAAGTCGCCGTTCCCACAACGACGCATGCTGATCACTTAATACAAGCAAAAGTTGAAGGTAAACACGACCTTATGACTGCTTCACGAGATAACGAGGAAGTATATGACTTCCTTGAAACCGTCTGCGCAAAATATGGTGCCGGATTTTGGAAACCTGGAAGTGGAATCATTCACCAAGTAGTACTTGAGCAATATGCATTTCCTGGTGGAATGATAATTGGCACAGACAGCCATACTCCGAATGGTGGTGGGCTTGGAATGATTGCTATCGGTGTTGGTGGTGCAGATGCCGTGGATGTCATGACTGGCTTTCCCTGGAATGTTAAGTGGCCAAAACTCATTGGCATCCATCTAACAGGCTCCCTTAATGGCTGGAGCGCTCCTAAAGATGTGATCTTAAAAGTTGCTGAGATACTGACAGTAAAGGGAGGAACAGGAGCCATAGTCGAATATTTTGGCGAGGGATCAGAGAACCTATCTGCGACTGGTAAGGCAACCATTTGCAATATGGGGGCTGAAATTGGAGCAACAACATCTCTTTTTCCTTACGATGCCTCAATTGAACGTTATCTGCATTCAACGAACCGTAGCGATGTAGCAACTCTAGCTTCTGCTCATGCACACCATCTGAAAGCTGACCCCGAAGTTCTAGAGAACCCAGAAAAATATTTTGACCAAGTAATTGAAATTAATCTTGATGAACTTCAGCCTCATATAAACGGGCCACACACGCCTGACTTAGCTAGAGAGGTTAAGAATTTGGGAGCTGAAGCTAGATCTAATGGTTGGCCCACAGAAATCAGTGCGGCTTTAATCGGAAGTTGCACTAACTCTTCTTATGAAGACATAACAAGAGCAGCTTCTATCGCTAGAGAAGCAGCAGCATTAGGGGTCAAAGCTAAATGCCGACTCTTAATCACACCAGGGTCTGAACAAGTAAGAGCAACTATTACTAGGGACGGCCTTTTAGCCGATTTTGAAGCTCTTGGAGCTGTCGTTTTAGCTAATGCATGCGGTCCCTGCATCGGCCAGTGGGACCGGTCAGAAGAAACTGAACACAATCCTGGCACCCCAAACATTATTGTCACCTCTTACAACCGAAATTTTCCTAAACGAAATGACGGCGACCCATCTACGCTCGCATTTGTAACATCACCAGAAACTGTCATGGCTTTAGCTCTTGCTGGGACTGTTGATTTTGATCCAATAAATGGAACATTAGAAAATGAAAAAGGCGAATTGGTTTCATTATCAATTCCAGAAGGACTCGAATTGCCCCCGTCGGGATTTGACCCCGGCGAGGACACATTCCTACCTCCTCCTGAGAATCCCAGCCAAATAGAAGTTAAGGTTGCACCTTCCTCCAACCGACTCCAATTACTGACACCATTCCCAGCTTGGAATGGAGAAGACTACGAAGGTCTACCTGTCTTAGTGAAAGCGACTGGAAAATTTACTACTGACCATATTTCAATGGCTGGACCTTGGCTTAAGTATCGAGGGCATCTAGAAAATATTTCTGGAAATCTCTACCTGGGTGCAGTGAATGCTTACGAAGGCTACGAAGTAGGATTCGGCAAAAATCAATTGACTGGTGAGACTCAAACGTTCCCAGATATAGCTAAGGCATACCACGAAGCAGGCCAGCCTTGGGTTGTAATCGGAGATGAGAATATGGGTGAAGGTTCAAGTAGAGAACACGCTGCTATGGAACCAAGGTTCCGGCTTGGTCTTGTTGCGATCGCACGAAGCTTCGCGAGAATCCACGAGACAAACTTGAAAAAACAGGGGATGCTCCCTTTAACATTCAAAGATCCCGCTGATTACGACAGAATCTCTGAAGATGCTCGCTTAGCGGTTCGTGATTTACACGCACTCGCCCCCGGTCAACCAGTAGTCGTCGAAGTAACTCAGGATTCCGGTAGTTCATTCTCATTTGAGACAAGTCATACTTTCAGCGATGAACAAATTGAGTGGTTCCGATCTGGTTCCGCCCTAAACGTTATCCGAGCTAAAACTTTAACCTAATCTTCCTGAGAGAACGCCTTCTTGATCTAAATACCTGATAGCTTATCTTTTTTTATCTACAAACTAGATATGCTTCCCTATGGACATCAGGCAATTAAACGCATTAGTAGCAGTAGTTGATAACGGAAGTTTTAGTGCTGCAGCAAAATCACTCCATACAGTCCAGTCAAATATCTCCACACACATATCACGACTCGAGAAAGAACTTTCAGTCTCTCTTATCGACAGGCGCACTGGAGTTTTATCTGAGGAAGGAGAATTAGTAGTTGAACGAGCGCGACGAGTCCAGACTGAACTGGAATCAATCGCCCTTGATGTGGAGGCACTGCATTCTGAGGTTGCAGGCATTGTCCGTCTTGGTGTGATTGGCACCACTGGCCGATGGGTTTCCCCCATTCTTCTCGAGTCAATGACTCAAAGATACCCGCGAGTAAAAATACAAATTACTGATGCTGTTACCAGTAACCTATTGCCGCTAGTGGTTCAAGGCCGTGTAGATGGAGCGATAGTTAATCTGCCAATTTCTCACCCAGATATTGAACTTGAACCGCTCTTTGAAGAAGAACCAGTTCTGGTAGCCCCGAGCGGGCATCCTCTCTCAAAATACGACTCGCTTACGCCAGAAATCCTCGCCGAATTCCCATTACTGCTTAATCCTAAAGGAGTTCCATTCCGAGATAGTCTTGATAAGGACTTGGCCAAGCATGGCGTAAAATTAACCCCTAAAGCAGAAGTAGATGGTATGCGCCTCCTAGCGTCTTTAGCAATTGATGGTTTCGGAGCTGCAGTACTTCCTGCTACCGCTGCGCAGGGATCAGGCAAGTGGAAACGAATTCCACTAGAAGGTTTCACGAGAAGGATCGTAGGGCTCGCAACAAATAAACGCGTTCCCCTGTCAGCAACCACTCGTGTTGTTAGAGATGTTCTAAGAAATATGATCCGTGACCACGGATCGGATCAGAATGGAATTTATTTGGCGAACTAATGTTTACCTATTCACTCACCCATAAGACTAAGATTAGAACGTGAAATCCAATGACATAACTAGAGTTGAAGTCCAGACTCAAGTTTCAAATAACACAAAAGTTCGAATTTCCCATTTTGAAAATAAAAGCTACGTAGAAGTGTCCCTTGGTTCCTACGACGAACCTTCAGCCTTAACTGGTAATGACGGCCTTAAACTTGCGGCCGGAGCAAAGACAGCTTTAGAACAAAGGATTCCACTGGTTTGCTACCTAAACTCATCAGGAGCACCACCTGAATCTGGCATAGATGCCTTACATGGGTGGGGCGCTGCAGCAAACCAGATATCTGCTTGCTCCGGAGTCGTACCAACCATTTTCTGCGTGCAACAAACTGCGTTAGCTGGCCCTGCTCTTCTTCTCGGCTTAGCAGATTTCGTCATCATGGTAAAAGATTCCTATTCTTATGTAAGTGGGCCGAAAATGGTTCAAGAGTTTACTGGTGTCCCCATAGATCATGAGACACTTGGTGGAGCAGCCAAACATGCGCAAATGTCAGGTCTTGCCAGCTTTATAGCTCCATCAATTGAATCAGCATCCGAAATCATCATAGAGCTTCTCTCCCTTCTCCCTTCAAATTCATCAACTGCCCCTAAACAGATAGATAACGGAGACTCTCCAGATAGATCATTAACTGGTATCTCTGACCTTATACCAGAGTCAGCCACAGGCAGCTACGATGTCCGCGAGCTAATAGAACGTGTAGTTGACGATGAAATAACAACAGAAATAAGAAAAGATTGGGCAACCAACATTGTGACTACATTGGCTACTATCAATGGACACCCTGTTGGAATCATCGCCAACCAGCCACAGTACTTAGCGGGAACTCTTGATATATATGCATCACAAAAGGGTGCTCGCTTTGTGACATTCTGCGATGCCTTCAATTTGCCAATCATTACTTTTGTAGATACACCAGGGTTCCAACCAGGAAAGGATTTGGAGTGGCGTGGCATGATCCGGCATGGTGCTCAATTAGCATTCGCTTACGCAAATGCTACAGTGCCACGAATATGCATAACCCTTCGAAAAAGCTATGGGGGGGCATACATCGTTATGGATAGTAAGTACATGGGTAACGACTTGGCAATAGCTTGGCCATCAGCAGAGATAGCTGTGATGGGTGCAAAGGGAGCAATCGAAATCCTACACCGTTCAGCAAATGATCTAGAACGGAAAGACCTTGAATCAGACTATGAGCAACGCTTACTAAATCCTTATATGGCTGCTGAACGTGGCTCCGTAGATATGATCATCAAACCTGAAGACACCCGTATTGAGATTTCAGCGGGACTAGATTTCTTGCTGTCCAAAAGAGAGAAACTTCAGAAACGAATCCATAGCAATACTCCGCTATAAAAATATCATCGCTGTATCATCCTTGATAGCAAACTCGTAATTTCAAGTCTGAGATTCGATTTTTTTCCGATATCATATGATTGGCAATCAATCTGGAGCAGACATTGGAAGAGTCAATTACAATCACTGATAATCGCTCTGGTGAATCATTTACAATTCCAATAGTTGACGGTGGCGTTGATTCTGGTAGCTGGACAAAAATGCTTCCTGGGCTTTGGTTCAAAGATGAGGGGTTCGCTGCTACTGCTGTCACGAATAGCGAAATCACCTACATTGATGGAGGAGCTGGGCAATTAGAATACCGTGGTTATTCAATTGAAGATCTTGCTAGTAATTCAAATTTTACTGAAGTTGCTTATCTTCTAGTCCATGGCGAACTGCCGAATACAGGCCAATTCAAAACTTGGAGTGAAACTCTTAATGACCATGCAGCGTTAGATGCAGACCATAATGAAAGCCTCCTAAACGCATTTAATTCTCAATCCCATCCGATGGGTATGCTCACGGCCGGCTTAGCTGCTTTATCAACCCGATACCCTGATGCCAAAGAGGTAGAAGACTCTCAGATAAGGCAGCGACACATAATTAATCTCATAGCTAAAGTTTCTACTCTTGCCGCATCTGCAGCAGCATACAGAAGTGGCAGAACTCCCCTACCCCCTCGAAATGATCTCACATATACAGAGAATTTCTTGTCAATGACGTTCGGAGATGACAAATCCGAATACGTAGCTAATCCGGTGTTCACAAAAGCACTTGACCAACTCTTTATCCTTCACGCAGACCACGAACAGAATTGTTCAACAACTGCAGTACGCGTAGTCGGATCTTCACATGCAGACCCATATTCTGCCATTGCTGCTGGAAGCGCAGCTCTATCAGGACCTCGGCATGGCGGCGCCAATGAAGCAGTATTAAAGATGCTCGACGATATTGGCTCATTCGACAACGTTGACAAATTTATCGATTCGGTAAAAGCTGGAGATGGTAGATTAATGGGCTTCGGTCACCGCGTATACAAAAATTACGACCCACGAGCGCAAATTATCAAAGACACCGCACATGAAATCTTTGAGATCACAGGCAAAAATCCTAAATTGGATATCGCTCTGAAATTAGAAGAAGCTGCTCTTGAAGATGACTACTTTGTAAGTCGAAAACTCTATCCCAACGTTGATTTCTATTCTGGCCTTATTTATCAGGCAATGGGTTTCCCTGTAGAAATGTTCACCGTCCTATTTGCCGTGGCTCGAACTGCTGGATGGATTTCACATTGGGATGAAATGCTCGGCAGGAATACAAGAATAGCTCGACCACGACAATTGTATGTAGGTTCAGCGAGTAGAGAATTTACTGCTCTAGAAAACCGCTAGTCAACCTACTCAAAAGCGCTTACTATTCTTGCTCCAGCTACTATAGCTGCTGTCTCTGAGCGCAAATTTAAGTTATGTAATCGGACTTTAGGAACAGGGCTTTGGTATTCAACTTGATCCCACCCTCCTTCAGGGCCAATCATTATCTTTCGAAGATCAGATGTCGCAGGACTTCCACGGCGGTCAGCCAAACACATGCCTCGCTCTTTAACTAATTCATCGAAACTTGTCCCAATTTCAAGCTTTGGCAACCAAACCCCTTTTGACTGGGCCAATGCTTGTTTCGAAATGACAGTTAATTTCTCTATATTCTTATCTATTTTTTTACTGTCCCATTTTGGCACGGAACGTTCAGAGAAAAAAAAGTGTATTGATTCGACACCCAGTTCAGTCAACTTTTGAGTTACCAACTCTGGTTTACCGCTTTTAGTTATAGCGAGACAAACTGTGGTTTGAGTAGAGAGAGCTTCCGTGAATTGCTTTTCCCCCAATTTAAGAAGTGAAATGCCTTCCAATTCGCATACTTGCCAGGCGCCACTCCCATCTGTAATTGTTATTTTTTGCCCAGACCTTAATCTTCTGACATTTAGAAAGTGATGTTTATTCTCAGAAGATAACTGAGTTTCGTCAATGTCATCAACCACCATGTGAGGAATATCTAGACTGTGCAAATCCTCTAAGGGAGCGTTCATTTACTTACGTCGCTTTCTCTCTCGTTTTTTTGCGGAATGGGTACTTTCGTTTCGATCTTGCGCTAGTTCTTCCAGCAACTCAATTGAACGATCCGTAAGATCCATTGGAGTATCAACGACAACTTCAACTACTAAATCTCCCCTCCCTCGTCGTTGAAGTTTTGGGACCCCTAAACCGCGGAACCGAAATCGAGCTCCCGTCTTCGTTCCTGGTGGAATATTTAACGACTCTGTAGAATCAATGGTTTCATACTCAATTGATGCGCCTAAAGCTGCTTGAGTAACTGGTATCCATAATTGTTCAAGCAGGTTTTCTCCAGATCTTTGGAATCTTGGATGCTCATCAACCAAATACCGTATATGTATATCGCCACGACTACCACCTCGCATCCCTGCTGGCCCCAATCCGGAAAGACGTTGTGTCACTCCGTTATCAACCCCTTTAGGTATCTCGATGGTAAATGATTTTTCGGTTTCCGTGACTCCATTCCCATCGCAGGTAGAACATGGGTCAAGAATCATCGTTCGGTGGCCTTTGCATGTGGGGCATAGAGAAGTGGATAGAATCTGACCTAGGATTGATTGACGAACTTTCTGAACCTGACCGTGTCCTTCGCATGTACGGCAAGTCTCCATATCACCGTTTTCAGAACCACTTCCCTCGCAACTCTCACATGCTAAAGGAAGCCGAATATCAAATGCGGATTCGCCTCCAAGAATAACTTCCTCTAAAGAAACCTTAATCGCTACCTCAATGTCTGCACCGCTATTAGAAACACCTGAAGAAAAGTTTCCACCTCCGAATGGACTGTTTCCGGAACCAAAGAATGCTTCAAAAATATCAGATAAGCCACCATCACCCGAGAAACCAGAGTTACCTTGCCCACTTGTCACTCCGAATTGGTCATATTGTTTGCGTCGATTCTCATCACTTAGAATTTCATATGCCATAGCGATTTCTTTAAATTTTTTCTCTGCTTCAGCATCATTTGGATTCGCATCAGGGTGATACTTGCGTGCCAGTTCCCTATATGCCTTTTTGATTTCCACCGAAGATGCTGTTGAAGAAACTCCAAGCAAAGAGTAAAGATCGCTATTCATAGCTCTTAATTTCTGTCTTATCGCACACCATATAGAAAGTTTCCCAAGTTCTTAAATTAGTCATCAAGTTTCAAAGCAGAAACAAATGCTTCTTGGGGAACATCTACTCGTCCTATTGACTTCATCCGCTTCTTCCCTTCTTTTTGCTTTTTCAAGAGCTTATTTTTACGTGTAACGTCACCACCATATAGTTTCGCCGTTACGTCTTTCCTATAGGCTTTAACCGTTTCTCTTGAAATAATTTTACTTGATATCGCTGCTTGAATTGGGACATCGAATTGCTGTCTAGGAATTAGTTCTTGAAGTTTTTTCGTCATTTTTTGACCATATTCATATGATTTTTCTCGATGGACAATGGAACTGAATGCATCAACAGCATCACCCTGTAGAAGAATCTCTACTTTAACGAGATCCGATTTGCTGTATCCATCATTTTCATAGTCCATACTCGCATAGCCCTGTGTGCGGCTTTTCATTTGATCAAAAAAATCAAGCACAACTTCAGCCAACGGCAATCTATAAGATAATTCAACACGCTCCGGAGATAGATACTCCATTTTCACGAGTTCACCTCGTCTACTTTGGCATAACTCCATTAGCGTTCCCGTGTAGTCACTAGGAGTAATAATTGACGCTAGCAAGTATGGCTCTTCTATACTTTCGAGTTCATTGAGAGGAGGGACATCGCTTGGGTTATCCACTTTCTCTGTCTCTCCATTAGTAAGTGTAAGACGGTATTGAACTGAAGGAGAAGTAGAAATGAGACTCAGGCCAAATTCTCTTTCAAGTCTCTCACGAATGATTTCCATATGTAACAAACCTAAGAAACCGCATCTAAACCCGAAGCCAAGAGCACTTGATGTTTCAGGTTCGTAGGTGAAGCTAGAATCATTAAGGCAAAGTTTCTCCAAAGCATCACGCAGATTAGGATAATCGTCTCCATCTATCGGATAGAGGCCGCTAAAGACCATGGGTTTCGGTTCCCTATACCCATCAAGTGGCTTTAAAGCCATCTCTTTAACAGAAGTTATCGTTTCCCCGGATCGCGCATCACCTACGTCTTTAATGCCAGCTACCAGAAAACCAACTTCACCTGCTTTTAATGTTGTTACCTTAACTGGATCTGGAGTTCGGACACCGATCTCTTCAACGACAGCGTTTGTGCCCCGTTGCATAAACTGAATCTTTTCACCAGAGCTGATCTCTCCGTTAACAACGCGGATCGAACTTATTACTCCACGATATTGGTCGTAATGGCTATCAAAAATTAACGCCTGCAATGATTCTTCTGGATTTCCACTTGGGGCCGGAACTCGTTCAACGATTCGATCAAGCAACTCTGTTACACCTTCACCTGTTTTCGCACTTATCTTAAGTATCTCGTTAGTGGGGACTCCAAGAACCTGTTCGATTTCTGAAGCATACAACTCAGGTTCAGCAGCAGGAAGATCGATCTTGTTAAGAACCACAACTATTTCGAGATTGTTCTCAATTGCCAAATACGTATTAGCTAATGTTTGCGCTTCGATTCCCTGCGCAGCATCTACTAGAAGGACCACGCCTTCGCATGCAGCTAACGAGCGTGAAACCTCGTAACCAAAATCAACATGGCCTGGAGTATCAATAAGGTTTATGGTGACCTCTCCGTGCTGCAAACAGACACTTTGGAGCTTGATGGTGATTCCCCTCTCCCTCTCTAAATCCATAGAATCTAGATATTGAGCTCTCATTTCCCTAGGGTCAACTGCTCCGCATAGTTCAAGCATCCGGTCAGCCAAAGTTGACTTCCCGTGGTCTATATGGGCGATTATCGCTATATTTCGAATATTTTGCTGTTTCATGTCAGTTCTTGGTGGGATATGTCCTATTTTTACACTGTTTCGGTAGCATACGAGGTAACTAGTGACGGTAGTTGCTGTCGGAAGAAACTCCTCCGATTAGTCGTCAATAATTTTACAAGGTGAAACGTGGCAAACATTAAAGGTCAAATAAAACGGAATCGTCAGAATGAAAAAAGGCGTGTTAAGAACAAAGGGGTCCGGTCTGAAATAAACTCGCGCGTTAAGTCCGTGATCACAAATGCAGAGTCTGGCACGACCGAATCAGAAGATCTTAAATTAGCAATCAAGAAGATCGACAAAGCAGTAACAAAGAAAATACTTCATAAGAACACTGCTGCCCGAAAGAAAAGTCGTTTAGTCAAACGGTTAAATTCGATAGAATCTTCTTAGCAAATCAGCGATATAGATTAGCTAATCTCGCTACAAGCAATTCCATAGTAACTTCAGGAGGAGTGCCTGTAGCCCCCCTTAGGTCAAGATCAGCTTCAGAAAGTAACACGACTGCTTTTTTGCTTCTTTCATCGCCCAGTTTTCTTGTTTCTTGTAGCGTTTTTTTTGCTCGAAAAGTTGACTTATCCCCCAGCTGATCCGCAGCACTTTGAGGCGAAGATAAGTCCAATCCGGATATTCTAAGAATTCTACTGAAATGACTATTCAAGAATCCCATAATCTGCATCTGATGACTTCCACCTGGCCCTTGCATCCTAGCTAATGTTTTCAGAGCTAAAGCTGGGTCCCCTTTTGCTATCGAATCAGTGAGTTCCCAAGGAGGCACAACCCCCAAGTCCCCCAAATAGGGCCTTACGTCATCTGCGACGAGATGGCTTCCTTCGCCAAATGTCGATAGGAGCGTTTCAAGGATTGAAGACACTCGAGAAACCTCTTCCCCAATTGAATCAGCTATAAGAGCAATCGATCCCCTATCCAAATTCAATCCTGACTCAATTACTCTCTCTACGATCCATTCTTTAGATTTCCGACCGACTCTTCCATCAATGACCAACCCATTCTCAGAGACACTCTCAAGCAATTTTTTGGGGATTGTCCCTAATCGTTGCAATTTGGGGCCTTTCTCCCAAACAAGAACTAGAGAAGTAGATTGCAAAGGATCATCAAGGTATTCCAATAATGCTTGAATATCTTCAACACGCGAAAATCTCCCCATATCTCTTCCCACAACAATCCGAGACTCTGTCAAAAATGGGATAGTTTGTGCCGCATTTACTAATGGTGCGATCGAATAGGTCCCTTCAGCATCTTCATAATCCTGTTCTCCCAGTTCTTCCAGAAGAAGTGACCGATCTCCGTCACCGATAAGTTCCTTAGTGAGCCTAGTTAATGCCTGGCCCAAAACTGAAGGATCGTCGCCGCGAATAAGGTAAACGGGGTTTGCTTGAACCATCCTTCAAAGATACACGACGAGAATAGCGAAGGTCGTTTAGAACAATTTTGATGCCAGTTTCCGTCTATAGCTATTTGCTTCTGGGGATTCAGACCCAAGAACATCTAAAAGATCAATATATTCCTGTCGTGCCTCTTCGTCTTCTTTGACTTTACCCAAGAGGTTTTCCAATCTCTGATG
>Ga0208764_10001101_pt1 | contig 17612 bp, 18 predicted proteins | sample ETNtaG_18_FD_185762 | JGI IMG/M metagenome (GOLD analysis project Ga0208764, IMG submission 185762) | Marine microbial and viral communities from oxygen minimum zone, Eastern Pacific Ocean - ETNP201302SV91 (SPAdes) (version 2) | ecosystem: Environmental > Aquatic > Marine > Oceanic ... | reverse complement strand
TCTAGTCCACTTATTGATTCAGGAATCTCAACCTTTTCTGATAACGCTGCAGGCAGGGAATTTGGATCAGTCATCAGGAGTCAGCCTTTTCGATTTCTTGTACGAATCCTTCCAGATCTGCGATGTGGCCTACACGGTCTTCTTTCCACTGAGCAGTTACACGCATGCCGGTTTTCATCTCTAAAGGTGAACCAACAATTACAGCATGCAACATTGAAGTATCAGATCCATCAAGTCTTATTAATGCCAATGCGTGGGGGGCATCCCATGGAGATTGTGGACGAGGAGGGTCGACCCAAGTCCAAGTTTCAACTACTCCGCTTTGAGCTACTTCTACCATCTCTGTCAGAGGCTCACTTGTAACTGGGTCATACTCCAACGGAGGAACTAGAATGCTCCCATCTGGTCGTTTAATTCCAAATAAACGTTTTTCTCTTAACCCTGTCATGAAGGCACCAATTACTTCCCCAGTGGTTCTAGTAAATGGGTACTCAACAGTCAGTTCAGCCTTTAACGGCTTTTCTAATTCACTCATTCTAAAGATGTGACTCCGCTAGAAATTTAAAAATCAATTACCTGTCTAATAACATCGGCGTCGCCCAAACTGCCCAATGCATCATTCACTTCATCTAATTTGATCCGTCGTGAAATCATCCCATCAAGATCCAACTTTCCTGACTTGTAAAGACCTAGGAAACGGTTGAAATCGGTTCTAACATCTGCACTTCCATACATAGAGCCGATTAATACTTTCTCTGAGAAGAACATTTCAAACGCTGAGAGCTCGAACATCTCATCTGGCCTGCCTACTCCCACTATGCAACAAGTTCCACCACGGCGAGTTAAATCAAATGATTGTCTCATCGTTGAGGCTAAACCAATGCATTCCAAAGTGAAATCAAAACCCTCACCTGAAGTAACTTCAGCTAGAGCTGCAGGAATCTCATCAGGTGTCACACCGTGAGTAGCTCCGAAAGCTTTTGCTCTCTCCAACTTTCCTTCATGAAGGTCAACTGCAACTATTTCTGATGCACCAGCTATTCTCGCCCCTTGTATCGCAGCGACGCCAACGCCTCCGGCACCTACAACTAAAACTGAAGACCCAGGTGTAACTTTTGCAGTGTTTAGAGCTGCCCCGACTCCGGTGGTAACTCCACAACCTATTAACGCAGCTATATCCAAAGGTATGTCGTTATCAATCTTTACCGTAGCGATCGATGGAACAATCGTTTCTTCTGCAAAAGTTCCACATCCACAAAAAGATCCAATGACTCTGTCCCCTTGTCTGAACTGCTGGTTGACACCCATCGCCATCAACCCATTCATACATAAATTCGGCTGATGTCTACCTGTGCAATGAGGGCAGGATCCGCATGGAGGAGAGAATGCAATAATCACATGATCACCTTCTGCTACATGTGATACGCCTTCACCAACTTCAAGCACAACACCCGCACCTTCATGACCCAATACCGTGCCTGGCTCTGTCGGGATGGTTCCGTTCATTCCGGAAAGATCCGAATGGCATACACCACTATGAGCTACTTTTATTTTTACATCACCTGGACCGACATCTCTCAATGTCACATCATCAGCTATAACTAGATGATCGGTTGGTACAGTTTCGAGGACTGCTGCAAGCATTATTTCTCCTAGTAAGTACTTTGTTTATTCAATGACCTTAACGGACTAAAGCTATATATATGAAGCCGATCAACAAAATTTAATCGTTAAAGCGGTATGTTTTTTCAACATACATTTATTTAAAGGAAAATAATGCTTCTAGATATTGGAATTACTACTGATCTATCTTTAGTTCCGAATCGAGTCAGTGAATTGGCGTCTGCAGGATTTGATGGGGTCTTCACCGCAGAATCTAATCGTGATGTATTCGCTCCCCTTGTCTTAGCAGCTGAGCACAGTGATCTTTACTGCTACACGAATATCGCACTGGCATTTCCTAGAAGTCCCATGCTTCTCGCCTGCACTGGATGGGATTTACAAAACTATTCGCAAGGAAAGATGGCTCTTGGTTTAGGGAGTCAAATCAAACCTCATATCGAAAAAAGATATTCGTCGGTTTGGCAAAGCCCAGTAAAGCAAATGCGTGAAGTGATCGAATCTATCAAAGCTATTTTTGAATGTTGGTCAGAAGGGTCAGAACTCAATTACCAAGGAGAGTTCTATAAGTTCAGCCTAATGACCCCTATTTTTGTTCCTGATTCAATGCCATGGAAACCTCCCCCAGTATGGCTAGCCGCTCTTGGACCTTTAATGACAAAACTTGCTGGGGAAATTTCTGATGGCGTGTTAATACATCCCTTCAGTAGTCGTAAATTCCTTGATGAAGTAACTATTCCTGCGCTCATCGAGGGTGCTAAAAAAGCTGGTCGTGAAAATAAGCCTAAACTCATTACAAATTCAATCGTGTGTTCTTACCGTTCTGATGAGGAATACGAAAAAGCAATCAAAGGTGCAAAATTTAACTTGGCATTCTATGGATCTACTCCTGCCTATAAGGTAACGCTCGACGTTCACGGCTGGGGAGACATGCAGCCTGTTCTTAATCGCTTAACTAAAGAAGGTCGTTGGGACGAAATTTCTTCTGTTATAACTGATGAAGTTCTACACACTCTGGCGGTTGTGGGAGAACCTTCAGAAGTCGGTTCTCAACTAGTGGAACGATTCGGAGATGTAGCCGACAGAGTGGGCCTATCAATTCCTTATGACGCCCCTGTAGACCTACTCGCAGAAATCGTAGATCATGTAAAGCTTAGTTCTTCTAAAAAACAGAAAAATAACTAAGTTTTTTTCTATTTAATAAAATCTGCTATCCGATCCTTGGGGCGTCCAATTATCGCTTTTAAAGGACCATTGCCCTCAATTTTTCCTTTAACCAATAAAGGCCTTTGTAGTAATGCTTTTTGACTCGAAAGTATTTCAACTACTGCATTTGAATTGTTTACGTAATCTTCAGCCGTAAGTTCCATTTTTTTGAACTTCGAATCTTTCCTGACTAAATCCTCAACAGGGTCTTCAAGCCCTTTAGTTATTCTGGTTAAAAGCTTCTCGTCGGGAGGCTCTTTCATATAAAGAACTACTTCTACTTCTACACCCATTTCCTCAGCGACCGCTAAGGCATTCGTGGAAGAATTTCAATGTGGGTTATGGAAAATGGTTATGTCAGTCATTGTTAGACCTTAGCCCACTCAATGTGTGCGCGTATCAACGTTCCATTATTTTCGGTCCACCCTTTTGAACTTGCGTAGTCAAGCATCTCGGTAAAAGCCGATTCCCATTTCACATCGTTCGAATCAGGCGCTACTTCGCGAATAAGGTCATCACATAACCAAAGATGCTCCTCATCGATTACTTTGTTTCCGTCACACAACATCTCCAATATTTCACAAACCTCAGTTGCGTTCCTGGTGGCAGAGGAAAGTATGCAAAACTCTTTGAAATCATTTGGATTTAAGAGTCTAACGTTTGCAAATTCATCGATTTCGAGAATCACTTTTTTTAGTAACCCTTCCATTCTGGGTTTCTTTTTTCTTGAAATGACAAGACGCCTTCTTTTGAATCATGTGTTGAAGCATTAACTTCAACCGCCCAAGCTTCATATTCGGCTAACGTTATTCGATCCACATCTAAGGATTTGTTGAGCATCCATTTTGTGAACATATAACTGCGTGATGGCCCTGCAGCTAAACGTTCAGCCCATTCGCGTGATTTTGCTTCAAGTTCCTGTGTTGGGACATTTCGGTTGCAAAGACCTAATCGAAGAGCATCTTCAGCCGAAACGTCATCAGCAAAAAACATTAATTCTTTAGTTTTTTGGATTCCAATAAGTCGAGGCAAGATCCAAGCACCTAAACCATCTGGAACGAGACCTCTACGAGCAAAAATTTCTATAAAGCGTGCAGTTTCTGCAGTTATAACCAAATCACTACAGAATGCTAAATGTGCACCAATACCGGCAGCTGTTCCATTAACTGATGCAATAACTGGGATTTCACAATCTAAGACAGAGTTCATTAGTTTTATACTCCCGTCGAGCATCATTCTTCGTATCTGACCTGTAACGGGCAAGGAGGGTGTCTCGGAGTGGTCATTATTTTGACGTGAGGCGCTCAGATCTGCTCCTGTGCAGAAAAACTTCTCACCAGCGCCTGAAATAACTGCTGATCTAATTTCGAATTGACCATTGAAACTTTCAAACAGCTCTATCAAGTGATTTCTCATATCAGGGGTTAGGCCATTGCCTTTTTCCTGATTGTCTATTGTTATCCAAGCAACCTTGTTTTCAACTTTGCATTTGATGGACTTTTCGACATCCGATTCTAATTTTTCATCCATTAGTAAAAGATATCCAAGTAAAGCGAAAGGTAAACAGAATAAGTTTAACTAAACCGCGTCGCTGTTTCTCTCACCAGTTCTAATTCTTACTAAAGACTCAACTCCGGTAACCCAAACTTTTCCATCACCAATTTTTTCGGTTCTTGCTGCTGCAACTATTGCATCCACAACGCTTTCAACTTGATCATCATCAACAACCGCCTCAACACGTGTTTTTGGAGTAAATAAAACCTTATATTCAGTTCCTCTGTAGGTTTCGCTGTGCCCACCTTGCCGCCCAAAACCCTGAACTTCACTAACAGTCATTCCTTGTATATCCAAATTGGCAAGAGCATCTTTGACATCATCGAGTTTGAATGGCTTAATTACTGCAGTTACTAATTTCATGTTTTCTCCAAAAGGGTTAGTAATACAAATATGCTATGCATTAATCAGTTTGTCCACTTTCAAACAAACAAAACAACATTTACATGATTCTAACGTGAACCATAAACCGGCTCTGGCGGGGGAATTTTCTCCATTAATCTGTTTACTGTTTCACCCATTTCACTAACTTCAAACTTTCTTCCTTTTACCTCTTCTGAAGGGCCATGCCTCCAACCATCACATAGGTTTATTTTTCCACCTGAGATTTCAAACATTTTTCCTGTGACATTACATCCCTTACTTGATAGCCAAACCACAAGCGGTGAAACATTTGCAGGGTCCTTTTCGTCCCAACCTTCTGGGATTTCTGAATCATAGAAAACCCCCTCTGTCATGCGTGTTCTCGCGTCTGGTGCTATTCCATTTACTTTCACACCATATTGTCCCCACTCTGCTGAGGCTTGAACCACCAATAGTGCTATCCCGGCTTTAGCTGTTGCGTAGTTGCCTTGACCTACGCTTCCCATGAGGCCAGCCCCCGAAGAAGTCATCACAATTCGCCCTTCGGGGTCTTTCCCTTCCTTCGCTAGATTTCTCCAATGGATCGCTGCATGGCGGGCAGGTGCCAAATGGCCTTTAAGGTGAACTCTTATCACGGAATCCCAATCCTCTTCATTCATGCCAATCAGCATTCGATCTCTTAGAAAGCCTGCGTTGCAAACTAAAGCATCGAGTCTTCCCCATTTTTGAATAGCGTGGGAAACCATATTGTGAGACTCTTCCCAATCAGCCACATCAGCTGAATTAGCTTCAGCTTTTCCGCCCATTTCCAAAATTTCGCGCACCACCTGATCCGCCGGAGAATCTTCCTTACCTTCACCCTCGCGTGAAACTCCTAAGTCGTTAACTAGGACACAAGCGCCTTCTGAAGCAAGAGCTAATGCATGCGCTCGGCCTAGCCCTCTACCGGCTCCCGTTACGATCACTACTTGACCATCACAGCTTCCGGACATTTTCACTCTTTTCTTCAGCGGGTAACTGCGACTACAGCACCACTGGTAGCTTTTACAAGTTCTTTTGGTTTTATAGGAAAAACAGAGTCAGGTGTTCCTGCAGCAGCCCAAATTTCTTCGAATTCCATTAGATGTGGATCCACTACAGTCTTAAGTGGAACGGTATGCCCTAATGGTGGTGTGCCTCCAATCGCATAACCCGTAGCTGCACGTACCTCACTAGCTCCTGCAATTCTTATTTCAGTTCCTATATATTCAGCTAGTTTCTCCTCATCAACTCTGCGCGCTCCAGAGCAAAGGATGAGTATCGGTCGGACGTCAGCCATGAAAACCAAGGACTTGACAATCTGGTCTATTTTGCAACCGACTGCCGCAGCTGCATCGGCGGCTGTTCTTGTTCCATCCGGGTAACGCTGTACTTCTATTTCTAAACCTGAAGCCTCAGCTTCACCGATGAATCTGTCAATTGCGTTAGTGCGAGCCATCTACTGTCTTCCTCCTGAAAATTTTCGAAGGCTCGGCTGGACAACCTTCTCAAAGTGCAATGCTACGGGGCAAATAATGCCCGCTCCTCACGTAGGATAAAAAATTTCACAAAAATCATTCTCGGTGGCGGAAAAAGATAATCTAATCAAATCACAGCCCCCTCTAAGGAGTAACATTTCTCTTAATGCTTCCAGAAATAGTAAAAACCGCTGCCTCAATTTTCGAAAACAAAATCGCAGTTGACTGCGAAAACGGCTTTTCTCTTTCCTACAAAGATCTGGACATTATTTCTGACGAAGTGTCAGGCGCTTTACTCAAAAGAGGTTTAAAAGAAGGCTCGCTAATCCTGTTATCTCTTCCAACCAGCGTTGAATATCTAATTGTCTATGTTGCTGCTTCAAAAATTGGCGTAATAACAGCTGGTGTAAATCCACGTCTTCAAGCTCTCGAAAGAAAATCAATTTTTGAAATCACAGAACCAGACCTTGTTATTTCGACTACTGAACTTTTAGATGGAATTCCCTCAGATTCTTACGTTGAAGTTATAGAACTTGCTGAAAGTAGAGAAAAGCTACTGTCGGAGCTTCGTGACATTTCCTTCTCGCCAGAAAAACTTGTAGAAAATCTTGATCGCCCTGTCTGTGTGTGTTTTACATCTGGCTCGACTGGCACCCCTAAAGGAGCCCTCTTTACGAATAAAGAACTTCTAGCAATAGAAAAAATGGACACGGAGGGCATTTGGGGTTCTGGTGGTCACCTGATTCCTAGTACTGCGTTTGCGCATGTGGGCAGTATGACAAAACTTCCTTGGCAGTTATCTAAAGGAGTGACCCTTCACATTCTTGACCGATGGAATGCTCAAAGGGTGCTAGAACTAGTCGAAGCACATAAGATCTCGGCTGTTGCAGGTGTGTCGGCACAGATTGCTCTACTTCTAAAAGTAGACAACTTTGAAAATTATGATCTCGGGTGTGTCAAAGCGATAGTTGCTGGTGGAGGACCATCTCCGCCTTCATTGGTAATAAAAGCCAAAGAGAAATTCAATGCCCCTTATTCGATCCGCTACTCATCAACCGAATCTGGCGGAATAGGACTGGCCACTTCTCTCGAAGCCACACTTGAAGAGTCTCTTCACACCATCGGAAAACCGAGATTAGGAGTGGAAGCAAAAATACTCGATGAGGAAGGGCGCCCTACTAAAACTGGAGAGGTTGGAGAACTCTTTCTTAAAACTCCCAGTTCCATGGATTCATATTGGCATGATTCGGAAAACACCAAAAAGTTTTTAGTTGATGGGTGGTTAAAAACAGAAGATTTAGCAAGAAAAGACGATCAAGGCCTATTTAGACTTGCTGGCAGAACTAACGAGATGTTTATAAGAGGCGGTTATAACGTCCATCCTCAGGAAGTCGAATCGGTTTTAAGCACTCACCCTAAGATTGAACAAATGGTGTTGATTCCTAAGCCTCATCGCACTTTGGGAGAAATAGGAGTTGCTTTTGTGGTACCTGCACGACCTGAAGAAGACCTGACTCTAGAAGACTTGGTTGAATTCGGAAAAGGGAAGCTCGCTAAGTACAAGCTTCCGGAAGAAATAAGCATCATTGATGAACTGCCTCTTAAAAATGGTTTTAAAATTGACCGTCTTTCATTAAGGAACTCTCTCTTAATAGAGGGCGCTTAAAACTTTTTATCTGTTTTTGCGTTTTGCTGTTTTCTCCTGTTGCTCCGACAATTCTTTCAAAAGAGCCCGGTATCTAATCAGTCTCCTTTCGTCCAACACTCCCAGTGAAACGTCTTCATTTACGGCACAATCCGGTTCACTCTCGTGAATGCAATCGCTAAAACGACAGTCATCGGAACGTTTTTCTAAATCAGCAAAGACTTTTTCCAAAGATTTTTTTGCATCCCAAATACCAATTGAACGCAACCCTGGGGTGTCAACTAGTAGGCCTCCATCAGGACATAGAATCATTTCTCTTGTGACAGTTGTGTGTCTCCCTCTTCTATCACCTGTTCTAACTTCCCCTGTTTCAAAAATTTCACCTCCAAGTAAAGCATTTACAAGGGAGGACTTTCCGGCACCAGATTCTCCAATCAATGCGGCTGTGCAACCTTGTTTCACCATTTCTCTTATTTTTGTTAATCCAGAATCAGTTTTATTGGCTGAATCAACAGCGATAATTGCAATCTCTGGGGCTATGGCTTGAATTGTTCTAGTTGTTTCCTCCAGCAGCTCATCTTTTTCTTTAACTTTCGTTAAAACAACGACAACTTCACTCTGGCTTTCCCAAGCTAGAGTCAAAAGCCTTTCAATCCGACCGGGTGGAAGAGGACGATCTATACCGTGAACTATTACCACTAGATCTAAATTGGAAACTAAAACTTGCTCGACTCTCTCATCTGATGGGTCGCGGCGGGATAATTTATTCTTTCTTGGTAGGACCTCGTCAATAACAGTTCCAACTTCTGGATTACTTACCAATTTGACCCAATCACCCGTCACGGGAGCTACTTCCTTCTGAGACCTTGTTGAATCTGATGCAGCTCTAACTATTCCCTTTTCAGAAATCACATCGCATTCACCGCGATCAACTCGAATGATTCTTCCAAGTTCATCAGAATCTGCTAAAAGCTTTTCATCGGCCCCATAGTCGGAAAGGTCAATAGTCATATAAGAAATATTAGATGCAAAATGTATTAACCGAGGCGAAGTGTTTCCAAAGGTTCAAGACGTGCTGCTTTCATTGACGGATAAAGACCAGATGCGACAGCTACTGCTACTGAAACCAAACTCCAACCCACTAACGAAGGCAAAGAAAGAACCATCACATAATCACGAGACCATGAAGTGAACCAAACAACACCTGCTCCAGCAAGGGCACCAAAAATACCACCTAAAATACCTACAACCAGAGCTTCAAAAAGAAACTGCATCGCTATTGTCGTACGTGTGTGACCCAGAGCACGGCGTATACCGATCTCGGAAGAACGTTGAATAACAGAGATAGACATTACGTTTGCTATGCCCACGCCTCCAACTATTAAAGCCAAACCACCCATCAATTTTGTCAAATTGTTCAAACTCTCATCTACTTGAGATTCGGCATCAAGAAGATCTGTTGGAACGCTAGTACGCGCCCCATCAGGACCTCCCAAACTAACCACAGTAGGGATTTCCTCTGCTACTAATTGAGTGTTAGTAGGAGCACGAATATATAACCGAGTCGGATCTTGACTTTCTATTTCCCAATCTTCTTCTGCTGTTGAAAAAGGTATAAAAACCGCAGAGTCCATCGAGGGCTCAAGCAAAACCCAATCGAGTACGCCTACCACGCCGTAATCAATTCCATTCAAAGAGATCGTTCGTTGCTCTCCTCTCATATATCCGTATTCATCAGCTAAGTCTCTCCCTATTACAGCGACTTGAGCAGAACGGTCATAGTCAAATTGATTAATAAATCTTCCGCTTACCATTGGCACTTCCATAGTTACTGGAAGATTCAAATCGGTAGCAATCACTGGAACCGGAAAAGCCCTGTAGTAATCTTCCGCATCGTCAAAAGGCAAAGTCACTACATTTGATATCTGATATGTGCCTGAAACAGATGTAACATCGGGCAACCGCGAAACTCTACCAGTGGCACTCGCAGGTATACGAGGTGTTTGGCCGAAACCACCCAACGAATCCTGCGCGTTAGCTACTATCAAATCCGTCCCTAACTCTTGAAGTTGAGCCTTCAAATAGCCCTTTGAACTTTCATTTATTCCTATAGCCGAAACAATCGCACCTACTCCTAAAATTGGACCTAGCAATATAAGTAACGTCCTGACTTTTCGAGCTGTAAGCCCAGCAATCGCTACTCTCACCAGGTCGAAAAAACGTTTCACTTTCTTTCACCTTGGATCAAGTCTTGAACAATTTTTCCGTCCTTCATGGAAATCTTTCTCTCTGTAGAATCAGCTATTTCCATATCATGAGTTACTAGACAGACAGCTCTTTCTGGTGATTTTAAATCTGCAAAAATTTTCATAATTTTTTCGGCGTTTTCCGAATCAAGTGCCCCAGTAGGTTCATCTGCGAGTACCACTAAAGGGTCGGTGACAATAGCTCTTGCAATTGCAACTCTTTGTTGCTCCCCACCTGATAATTGAACTGGCCTGTGACCTTCTCTACCCTCGAGCCCAACTTTTTCCAGAGATTCAGCTGCCTTCTTTTTACGTTCTTTCGGAGATAAGCCACGATACAAAAGGGCTGTTTCTACATTGCCTAAAGCACTTAAATGCGGAATCAGATGAAACTGTTGGAACACGAAACCTATTGCGTCCCCACGTAAACGTGAACGCTCGAAATCATTCATACTTGTTGCATCTACACCTTTGACTTTGACATTTCCTATCGTTGGAAGGTCTAAGAGTCCTAGTAATCCCAACATGGTTGATTTACCAGATCCAGAGGGTCCCACGATTGACATGAAATCACTTGAAAAAATATCTAAAGACACTTCGTCCAAGGCATACACCTCGATACCTGTTCCGTAGATACGTGATACTGATTCCAGAGAAAGTAAGCTCTCAGCCATCAAGAAACACCTTCTTAAGAGCGATCAATTTCTATTATCACAAACTCTTCTGGTGAAACTCCTGCAATTATTTCCACCCAAGCGCCATCCAACATGCCAGTTTGCACAACACGTCTTTCAATAGTTCCATCTCTAGTGACGACCCTAACTTTCTCTGAAGAGTCCTCTGTCAGAACTGCAGCGATTGGAACAACGACTGCATCTACAACTTCGGCCACAACCACATCTATGGCTATTGCGGCGCCTTCGACAGCAACTAAGTCATTTAAAGCTTCAACTTCTCCTTCATAAAGTTCACTTGCTCCATTTTTTGTGACTGCATCGTCAAGTTGTGAAATGATACCGTCCGATTCTTGATCGCCTGCATCTATTTCTATTGTTACTTTCTGACCTACTTCTAATTTTGCTCGATCTGTTGGGCTTGCGAATAGTGCCAATTTAAAAGCCGGTTCAGTAAGAGAAAGGATTTCTACACCTGATGAGATCAGGTCTTCTTTTTCGAAATTTATACCGCCAACTCTTGCAGGCCAATCAGCTACAATCATGTCTCCTGGCATGAAGAAAACGTCGTCGCGAAGAGAACGTATTGGTATCTCAACTGATATCTCTCCTGCTTTCATGAGAGCAGAACCTTCCAATACCGCATAATCAATTCCTTGTTGAGCGGTACCCGAGACAGAGTAATTTATAGATGTATCAACAGTCACGGGTTGATCTGCTTTGACTGTTATAACCGATGTCTCACCTTCAAGAATAGTTCCACCTCCTGTGATGCTTAGTTCAGGCAAGTCAGGCGACTGGACTAGCATTGTGGCCTCTATTTGACTACTCAACTGATATTCTGAATCATCAGATTCTAGAAGACGAACAGTTAAGCTTTCATCTCTTTCAACGAGGTCATCATCTCTAATCTGTATTGATATGGAAGTTTTTCTACTGCCCTTTGGCATAGTTACGTCACCGCTCGGAATTATGTAGTCCTCACCAGGTTCAACCTCGCCTACTATTTCAAAAAAGACAGTCAGTTCTTCCGCTAATTCAGCTGTAGTTTCTACATGGAATACGGCTGTTCCTGGTTCTGTTGCATAATCGCTTGAAGATGAAATAACCAAGACGGGCATATCTGGAGCCTCAGGGTCATCTATAACAACATTTGCAGTGTCAGAGTCAGCCAAAATCCATCGTGATGCTTTCGCTACTCTTAGTTCCTCAGTTTTAGATTTTAGTAAAGGAGCTAATCGGTCAAATTCTTCCTGTTCACTCTCTGTTCGTTCTTCTTGCGCTTTCTCCAAAGCATCTTCATAGCTTTCCAATGCTTTTGCTTTACTTGCAGCGGTAATGCTTCCATTGCGGTAGTCCCGTTCAGCGTCGTCGTAGGCATCTTTTAGATTCATCAAGTTCTCAGCTTCAGATGGCGAAAATTCGTACTCCCACGCCTGAGTCCCTGAAATTATCTGCTCATCTATAAGCTCCTGTTCAACGTCAGTCAGAATCTTTTCTGAATCAGCAAGCTCAGAGTATCTTTCATCCAACTCTTCAATCTCAGCCTGTAAATCATAAATTTTTAAATCCTGTGGAGCAATGTTTTCTTCATTTTCAAACCCTCCGAGAATCGATATTTTTAGATCTTCGTTGGCTTCCAATTCATCGTCTGTCAAAATATCGATCTCGAACTCCACACTTTCTGAGTCAGCTAGTATCAAAAACTTCTTCTCAGTTAATTCAAAATCTTTCTCCTCTGTGACATCACCTGAAATATCTATATTGATTTCTATATCTTCTTTCGGTGCGGGATCAGAAATTATCGTAACTATGACTTTTCCACCTTCTAATACAACTGAGGGGGTGGCCGAAATTGACACAGTCGGTGTTTTCTGAGTCTCGGAGATAGCAGTACCTTGCCGTTCTGTAAGATTGTTCATTTCTTCACTGAGAGGCGAACCAATTGTTACTCCAACAGTGTTAACAGCTCCTAATCTGTAACCATACGGGTTTGAAATTAAAGAAAAATTCACCATTTCATCAACTTCAGTTATTCCACCCTTAAAACCAAAATCATCTTGCCAGTTTGCTAATCCATTTCGAGTTTCCTCTGTATAAAACTGATCTACGATTCCGACTTCATATCCAGACATTTCGAGAATGGTTTCCAGTTGCTCAACATCAGGCCCTTGAGACCCGACATTCAATTCCCGATAGAAAGAGAAATCTCCATTTACTGCCACAGATGGTCTACCATCTAATTCAAAAAGCGTAGTGGAAGCATCAACCATGTCTCCTTCTTCTAAATTAAGTGCAGTTAAACGGCCTGCTGAAACTGCATTTATAGATTGAAGTTCCTCTCTTAGCATTTCGCCACCTATTGTTATTTCTTCGGACAAAGTGCGAACGCTTACCTTTTCAGCGATAAGACGGTCCACATTAGAACTACTAACTTCCTTATCCTCCGAAGAAACTAAAATAGCGACTGTTACTCCCGCTCCGAGAAGAACAAAAATTAGAATTACAAGTACCCGCTTCAACATTTCTCTCCTTTAGATGTTCTAGCATCTTCGAATTTCTTGTCGGAAAATTCTTCTTTCTTAGTATTTTTCAAAATTAATCACTTTCCAAAGAGAGCTCAGATGCACATGAACGAATGTCATCGGTGTTAATCGAACCATCTGGACTCTCGAATTGACTTGGATTCAGTAGTCCATTTTCATCTGGAGACAGATTCCCCACATTCCAACCTTTTCTATTAAGACACTCACCTAGAGCTATTGTTTGTTCATTTTGTTCTTTTATCTCATCCGGTGTCATTTCATTTCGCGATTCCTGAAATTCCTGAAAAGTGCTAGCTATGTTTGTTCGACTGTTGCAAAGCACCAAGGCATTCAGATAATTAGGGTTGTTAGCTGGATCTTCAGGTCCTGCTTCTTGATTTGGTAATCCAATAAATTCATACCCTTCGGAAGATAAACAAGAATTGAAGTCATCTAAAGTGTCCATCAGTTTGACACCTGCATCTTGTTCTTCTTCAGCTATAGGAATCGTGACCTTAGGGGGCTCTGTAGTGGTCGTAGTAGTGCTCGTTGTTGTCGTTGTTGTCGTTGTATTTGCATCTGAGGTCTGCCCAACCGTAGTCGTCGTTGAAGTATCCTCTTCTAAGGAACCTAGATTCTCATCGGTAATTTCTTGCGCTTCATTTAATGTTTTTTCAATTTTCGCTATAGGCACTTCGGTTGATGTAGGAATATTTGTAGTGCTGGGTGGCAGTGTTACAAGAACTTCTTGTTCAAAAGCGCCTGGGGGCAGGACGATTTCCCCCACTTCATCGGGAGTCAAAACAACGACCGTGCGCGACCCGACGGAATCAATACTGTTACTGCAAGAACTAGCAATAAATAAAACTACAAAAAGTAAACAAATCGAATTACGAGACATTAAGACTTCCTCTAGAAAGGTTTGATGAATTATCTAACACTATTTTGTATCGCCCTTAATCTTCATAATCTGTACATGTCTCATGTTATTGAGACCTTTCATCAAAATAACAAAAAAAGGGCTTTCGTGGAGATGATGGGAATCGAACCCACGGCCTCTACGTTGCGAACGTAGCGCTCTAGCCAACTGAGCTACACCCCCTGATATGAGTGAAGCGTATCTAAGAAGCTTTATTGAATGTAGAAATTCTCTTATATAGCTTCGGGATAGTCGTACTCTTCTTGCATTGATCTAGCAATGAAGGAATGTGTGAGCACTACAGAAGTTTCATCTGTCTCTATATCGCGTCGTTGTGTGATTAGAGTCACGTAACCAATTAAAGCTAAATCCACAACAAAATGAAGGGTCCATACGAATACCCCGCCCACTGCTATAGAAGCTAGAAAAGTGAAAACTGCTGTACCACTTAAAGCAATAGATACATCTCTGCGTCTTCTTTTTGCCCCTAAAGCACTTTGTGGTAATGAAATGCCAAAGTCCTTCGTTGCTGAAACACGATAAACATCAAGATGATTTGCAATCCCTGGAGCAGAAGACCTTGTAGAAATCTGATTTCTTATCAGTGGTGGTAGCAGAACAGCTGCCCACAATGCTCCCAGACCAAGAAGTATCAACATACTTTTTCCACCTTTAAATTTTCCGCAATAAAAAGATAATAGTATGCAAGTCTTATTAATACTGGGATGCTTTCGCGCTTTAAGCGCGAAAAGTGCTACTTAAAGCGCGAAAAGTGCTACTTCTCAGTTCTATGCCAGTCGCCGGACTTGCCGCCAGTTTTTTCTAATAATTTGACTTCTTCAATGGTGATTGACTTATCCATAGATTTACACATGTCGTATACAGTCAGTGCAGCAACAGAGCAAGCTGTCAGAGCCTCCATCTCCACTCCGGTTTTACCTGACGTTTTAACTGTTGCTTGTATTTCCACACAGCTTTCTCTGATTCTGAAATCAACAGAAGCGAAATTGATAGCTAACGGATGGCAAAGTGGTATTAATTCAGATGTCTTTTTAGCAGCCTGTATTCCAGCGACTCTTGCGACTCCCAATACGTCACCTTTTTTAAGTTCTTGTCTTTCCAAAGCTTCTAATGTTTCAGTACTCATAAAAACTTTTCCTGATGCAGTCGCACTTCTTTTCGTATCGTCCTTATTGCCAACGTCAACCATCTGCGCTTTTCCATTTTCGTCTACATGGCTTAATTCATCATTGCTACCACTCAAAGCTTCTCCTTTCTTATCCACCTATTTGAGACATGCTTCGAGCAGGGCGTATGAAATCGACATTCCCAATTCCATGACCTTCACGCTTAGCTAAAACTGCCAACTCTAAAAGTTCACATATTTCTTTATCAGTATTCCCGGACCTAAGCGCTTCTTTGAGATTGAATTCCTCATTTGAGAACAAGCAGTTTCGGAATTGCCCATCTGCTGTAATTCTTATCCGGTCACATGTAGCGCAGAATTTTTGACTGACACTAGCGACAATTCCAATTTCCCCTTTATTGTCCAAGTATCTAAAACCACTAGCCGGCGCATTTGAGCGCTCAATCTCTTCTAACGGGTAAACAGAATTTATTGTGGAAAATATTTCTTTCAGTGTGACAACTGAAGAAGTTGACCAGTTTTCATCAGCGTCAAGAGGCATAAACTCTATAAACCTGACTATCACACCCATATCTCTTCCAAACTTTGCGAAATCGACTATCTCGTCGTCATTAATCCCACGCATAACAACGACATTTATTTTTACAGGCGATAACCCTGCCTCTAGAGAAGCTTCAATTCCGCTTATGACTTTTCGCATATCATCTCTGAGGGTGATTTCTTTAAACCGTTCTGCTCTCAAAGAATCCATAGAGATATTTATCCTGTTCAAGCCTGCCGACCTGAGAATGTGGGCATTTTTTTCCAAAGTTATACCGTTAGTCGTAAGAGCAATTTCAATCGGCAACTCAGAAAGCATCGATATCAAGTCAGGAAGATTTGCACGCAGAGTTGGCTCACCTCCCGTAAGGCGAACACTGTCGATTCCATACTTTTCAACCAGTATTTTGGTTACACGAACAATTTCCTCAAAAGTTAAGAGTTCTTCTCGTTTAAGCCAATCTAAACCTTCTTCAGGCATGCAGTATTGGCAACGAAAATTACATCTATCCGTTACTGATATACGAAAATCTCTATGTACTCGACCAAAGAGATCAACTAGTTCTCTGCCCATAGACTAAGCGTAGAGGTCTATTTTATTTCTGGCTCGGTTAATTGCATAACATCAACAGAATCACCTTTTTCCACCCCTTCTCCATCTGGCAGAATAGCCAGACCTTGAGCATCCGCCATTGCCGCTAGTTGGTGTGATCCTTGTCCTTCTAGAAATGAAACCTCATAGGAATCTTCCTTTCTTACGAGCGTGACCCTAGCAAAATGGACTTTTCCATCCTTTCTACGTTTTAGTGGGTTCGCTGCCTTAGCTTTGATGTGAGGACGCCAGATTTGCTCGCATCCCATCATTTTTAACAATGCTGGGCGCATAAAAAGCTCAAATGAGACCATCGCAGAAACTGGATTGCCCGGCAAACCAAAAATGGGCACGTCATTGAGTAAACCAAAAGCTAGTGGTTTGGCTGGTTTAATCGCTACTTGCATCCATTTCATTTGACCTAAACGATCTAGCACCACTTTCACATAGTCAAAATCTCCCATACTTACTCCACCTGATGTCACTACCGCATCACATTTCACAACAGCGGAAAGAAGTGCAGTTTCGATTGCCTTCTCATCATCGGGAATTAATCCTAAATCAATAGCCTCAGCGCCCATCTCGTCTAAAAGAGCTTTTATGGAATGGCGGTTGGAATCACGAATCTGTCCTGGTTTTAGCTGTGAAGCACCTTGAACCAGTTCATCGCCTGTTGACATTACACCCACTATCGGTCTTTTAAATACAGTTACTTTTTCAAGCCCTATCGTTGCGAATACTCCAATATGTGCAGCCCCAATCAAGGTCCCCTTGTGAAACAGTTTTGTGCCTTTTACAAAGTCCTCACCGGGTTGTCGAATAAAATTTCCGTTTTCAACGGTTTCTTCCACAATGACTGAACTGCCGTTTTTAACTTCCTTGGTTTTTTCAACCATTACTACTGCATCTGCGCCTTCAGGGATCACAGCGCCAGTCATAATTCTGACTGCTTCACCTGATCCAACTTCCATAGCAGGAATCTTTCCTGCTGGTAATGTTCCTACTACTTTTAATTCAACTGGTGAATGTTCCGTGTCAATAGCCCTAACTGCATAACCATCCATTGCAGTGTTTGGAAACGGAGG
>Ga0208764_10001100_pt1 | contig 17613 bp, 17 predicted proteins | sample ETNtaG_18_FD_185762 | JGI IMG/M metagenome (GOLD analysis project Ga0208764, IMG submission 185762) | Marine microbial and viral communities from oxygen minimum zone, Eastern Pacific Ocean - ETNP201302SV91 (SPAdes) (version 2) | ecosystem: Environmental > Aquatic > Marine > Oceanic ... | reverse complement strand
TTCTAAATATTTCCTCAGGCCGCTACTTTTCCCTTCAGAAATATTGACTTCCTAGTAAAAATTATGAGGTATGTTATGGGAGAAACTGAAAAGAAAGAGCAATTAGAAATGATGAGGGAGGCAGGAGTTAAAGCCGGTATAGCCCCTGTACAAAATCTATTTAATGAAGATCAGCGTATTGAAGAAGTTAAGCGTCTCGGGATATTAGATCTAAATCTGAGCAGGGAATCCCGTTACAATTCAATGACTCAAGTTGCTACATATCTTACAGATTGTCCTCAAAGCACAATCAATATCCTTGGTTCAAATGTCCAACAGTGTAAGGCTAGTTTTGGTTTCGAGCCTGAACAAAAAGAAATGATGGAAGAAATTCCACGTGAAATTTCTGTTTGTCAGTTTGGTCTTGCCAAGCCAGGGCAGCCACTTATTATTGAAAACATTTTAGAGGATGATAGGACAAAGAACTGGAAAAACATGCCTTTCGATCCCGGATTTCGATTTTATGCGAGTTTGCCTTTGATGAGCTCTCGTGGGTTTTCAATAGGTACACTCTGTGTTTTTGATCCAAATCCAAAAAATCTTGATCATCAACAAATCGACGGTTTGCGCCTCTTATCAGATCAAATCGTACACATGCTGGAAAAAGAATTAAATCCTAAAGAGGGAGTAGCAGTACCGGAAGACAAAACTAAACAGCAAGCTAGCCAAATGAAAGGGCAGTACTATTCAGTGACAAGTATTCTTTTTGCAGATTTTATCGGTTTCACAAATTTGGTGGAAAACAGTGATCCAGGTGAGCTTCTGGAGACACTTAACATTTTCTTCAATGGTTTCGATAGAATAATTTCAAAACATAATGTCCTCAAGGTCAAAACTGTTGGAGACTGCTATATGTGTGTTGGTGGGATACCATCTCAACAAAAAACCCATGCCAAAGAAGTATGCGCTGCTGCAATAGACTTACTCAAGTTTGTTGAAGGTACCAACATTCAGTATGAAGCACTTGGTAAGCCCTGCTGGGAACTTCGAATTGGTATTCATTCAGGACCGGTAATCGCCGGAAGCGCTGGAAACGCTTTTGATATTTGGGGTGACGCAGTCAATATTGCGGCAAGGCTGGAAAGCAGTGGAGAAAGTGGGAAAATCCACATTTCTGAAAAAACCAAAGATTACCTTGAAGGGACAGGGAATTGTACTCCAAGAGGTGAGGTGGAACTTAAAGGCAAAGGTTCATGGTCTACATTTTTTCTTGAAGGACTGAACTGAATTTAATTTGCTACAAATCTAAAAATGTTTCTTGACCACAACCGAAGAAATTATACAGGATTTATTCAAGCTACGATTCTTTTAATAACAGCGAATTAGGAACCTTTATTTCTTTTAAAATAACTTGAAAAGCAATTCTTTAGTTTAGGTTTGCTTAGAAATAATTGCTAACGGGACCTAGTTCAACATTTATTTCTTGTAGGAAATTTTAGACGGTTTAACGATCCCTTTAGATTAACTTTTATTGTCTCTCCGCACTGAAATGAGCGTAGCATGTTGCTCAAGCTGCTGATTTCACCCTTAAGCTCAGGTGAAGGGGTTAGTTCTAAGTTTAAATCAATTAGCGACATAAGTGGTCTCTTCTCATTGAACCTAATTGTACCTTCAATTGTACCTTCCAGAGATCCTTTTATTTGAATCTTTCGGACGGCAATTATGGGCCCTAGCTGTAAGTCAAACAGTACCTCTGAAAAATCAAGTCCCGGGATTGGTAAATTAAGCATTGACGCTCCACCAGAAAAAAGAATTTGAGAGTTCCTAAGTTGACCTACCAGATTCCCTTCTGGAAACCGGGCTTGTTTATTGTACAGGGCACTAAAATTTTCTATCTGATAAGACATGTCCAGACTACCAGATACTGAGGCATATGATAGTGCTGTAACCAGCGGTATTTGTTCAAGTTTAACACCCTTAAGAGAAATATCGAGCATCTCCCAAGTTAGCAACTCAGTAAAAATCTCGGCTTTACCCCCATGAAGTTTACTATGTATTAATGCTTTGCCTGAGATTATAAGCGGCAATAAAGGCATCTCTACATTCTCAAGTATAAGCTGCCTTGCATCCGGAGTTTCTACCAACCATTCAGGTGTGCTCAAAGCTATTTCTGGAGTAATGAATTTTAGCCACCTTAACTCTACAGCTTCAACCTCGAACGGAATCCCTGTTTGTGTTGTCAAACGTAACTGAAGCGCATTCGAGATAGATTTACCGGGAAAATTTTCTTTAAATCCCCAAAAGATTAGCAAAGCAATTAGCATCAGGCCCATTAAAATTGTCAATAAACTCTTTAAAATCCTCATTTGTCTCACCCTCCTAGTTGCTTGTGTACTTGAAACGAGGTTCGTATCTGCCTACTACCAGGGCTGATACTGATTTTCAAATGTGAAGTATGTAAAACAGGACGATGATTTTCCAACTTGTATAGCATAGACAAAAACTGATCCAGTTGAAGTCTGTCTAACCCTACCTTAACTCCCTCAGTTCCTTTTTGAACATTGCTGAGTACATTAAGTTGCAAATTGTCCTGAATTTCAAGAGAGCGGGCTATGTTTTCCACGAAAGAACTAAGATCCTGAAGCATAACAGGAGAGTTAGGATTACTCTGAATTTTATTCCATTCACTAGAGAGCGATCGGATTCGCTTAAATTGAAGTTCCTGCTTTTCAATTTGTATAAGCAGGTTTTTCTCTTGAATGTTAAGTTTGTGTATGCCCCATGCTCCTACCAGCAGAATAATCAGCAGAAATATTAAAGCAATCAGAAGCTGCTCCCTCATTGAGAAATTTGGCATGAGAAGAGTCTATTGTTTAGGAGAGTGCAAATCAGACACGATTTTTGAGAGAATCATATTTCCGTTCGGTATATCCTGTATAAATCTGACGTGGTCGTCCAATCTTTGAAACACCGTTACGCATTTCCAACCAATGTGCTATCCAGCCCGGTAAACGTCCTAGGGAAAAAAGGACTGTGAACATGTCTGTCGGGAATCCCAATGCTTTGTAAATAATCCCGCTGTAGAAGTCAACATTTGGATATAGATTACGCTCGATAAAATATTCATCCGTAAGGGCTGCTTCCTCGAGTTGTTTGGCGATATCCAACAATGGATCGGCTTCTCCAAGTAGGCCCAATATTTTATCGCAGTAACCTTTTAGAATGGTAGCACGAGGATCAAAGTTTTTGTATACACGATGCCCGAAGCCCATCAAACGGAAACCAGAGCTTTTATCTTTAGCCAATTTTACAAATTTTTGAACGTCTCCACCATCATTATGAATTTGCTGCAGCATTTCCAACACAGCTTGATTTGCTCCGCCATGCAAAGGCCCCCAAAGTGCAGCAATTCCGGTTGAGATTGATGCAAATAAGTTCGCCTCACTACTACCAACTAACCTGACTGTGGATGTTGAGCAGTTCTGTTCGTGATCTGCATGCAAAATGAAAAGCACATTAAGAGCCTGAACAAATTCGGGTGGCACTTCGTAATTTGTTGAAGGCACTCCAAACAACATATTCAGGAAGTTTTTGGCATAAGTAAATTTGTTAATCGGATAAACAAAGGGCTGCCCAATATTTTTTTTGTATGACCAGGCAGCAATAGTAGGTAGTTTACCCATCAAACGCCAAATCGCTAAATCAACCGCATCACTATCGGTTGCACTGAAATCAGGATAGAAGGTGGAAAGCGCGCAGACTATACTCGAAAGAATTGCCATTGGATGTGCACCCTTAGGGAAGGCTTCATAAATATGGCGTACATCTTCGTGCAATAGAGTGTGCCGTTTAACATTTTTTTCAAAATCGTGCAACTGATGATTTGTTGGTAATTCTCCATAAATCAACAAAAAACTAACTTCTAAAAAATTGGATTCACTCGCAAGTTGTTCGATTGGATAACCTCGATAGCGTAGGACACCTTTTTCTCCATCGAGGAATGTGATACTACTTTCGCAGGATCCTGTATTAACAAAACCTGGATCAATTGTTATTGCTTTAGTTTGTGAACGAAGTTTACTTATATCAACGCCAATTTCACCTTCACTGCCCTTGACAAGTGGCAATTCTATAGATTTTTGATTAACTTCAAGTTTTGCTGTATTCAACATTGTGTCACCATTTATAAATATGATGTGATCTATATTTAAAATAATTTCCTCACCCCTTGAAGACAGAGTACCAGATACCCATTAAAGAGCAAGATGTTCAGCCTAAATATTTTTGCTTGATTCTGAACAGTTTTGTTTATTTTAAGGAGAGAATCTCTAGATTTGCTACTGTTCTATAATCGTATCTTCCGGCCTTTCTGACATATATTGATTTTTAATCTTACTCTGAACCCATGATTTTACAATTTCTCTTATATTCGGAAGCAGCAGCAGAAATCCTATAGTGTCCGTTAGAAACCCAGGTGTGAGGAGTACGATCCCTGCAGCTACAATTAGCAGAGCTTCTAGCAGTTCTCCTGAAGGCATACGACCTTCTTTTATACTTTCTTGTATTTTAAATAAGGTTTTTATTCCCTGAATGCGGGCCAAATATGCACCTAATAATCCAGTAAAAAATACCAATGCAATTGAAGTAAATACTCCGAAGACTGAGCCTATATGTATCAGCAGGTAAATTTCAACAAGTGGAATAGTGGTAAAGGCGAGAAATAACTTAAAAAACATTAGCCATGGAATTTGGTGTGTGTCTTAAGAAGTTTAAAAAATTTAGGAAGAATCAGAACTAACCGGCGTTATTCTGAATCTGTTAATACCAGAAATTGCCTGGCGACCGCTTGCCTGCCTTCCGATCACCCTCCAGTAGAGTTGATTCTTCTCTTTTGACCTCATTAACCCCATCGCCATTCCAGGCAGTTCGCCAGCAAGCGGAACAAGTTCCTTATCAGCAATCCAACGGTTCCCCTGAGGCAAGTCAAAATATGATCCAGTATCTTCAAATTTTTCATCTACACCAACCTGAATTTTAAACTCACTGTAGGCCAAACTGTCCCACTGAAACAAGAATAGACCATTTTCTTCAAAGATAAATTTATCAGTTGGTAAAAGCAACTTAATGTCACTAAGCTTAATTACATTTGATTTAGTAATATTATTATTTTCCTTCAGTTCTTCAAGTTCGTTTTCAGGGTCAACTGTTGCAATTATTTGGTAATTCCCCAAAAGTTGATCATCCGGAAGGACGTACTCCAAGTCAAATGTTATTACTTCTCCAGGCGCCATTACACGAGTTGTGGGCATGGCAATTACAGTTTTACGCATCGGTTGTTTAACATTGTAATATTGAATCTTTGCTACAATGTCTTTGACAATATCTCCTCCTCCATTCATTAAGTTGAGACGTAATCTAAGCTTTTCTCCGCGTAGAGCGTGCTTCGGCAAAATTTGTACTGATTCCCAGCGTAAATCCGGCGGATCAAATCTCAATGGTGATATAATCCGTTTCCCAGAAACTACAATTCCCGATGCAAGTTGAGTCTTAGCAACTTCTACATCCTGTGGTGAAGCAATGAAGAAATAGCGTTCACCTCCCGGGGTAGTATTTACTATAATACGTTTGAAATTCGTATCCCATATTCTGACTGAAATTTGATAAAGACCGGTATTTTTTAAAGCGATTTCATGTAGTACCCTTGCTTTATCACCTGCTTGAATTGAGTATACTTTACGGTGTCGCTTTGTTTTTAACTCCTTTGAGTTCACTTTGATTATAATTTCGACACCAACCTGCTTTGGTCCAGACCCTTGATTAGCAATGGCAGTTTGAATTAATTGTTTATCACCATGTTTGGGACAGTCTGGATTAGTTACAGATTTAAGGATTGAATCTGGAGAATCAAAGCTCATATCCGGTCCATCAGGTAGGGGGCAGGTTTTAGAAAGTACAATTGCTATGATTTTCAGTCCTGGCGACTGAATTGCAGTAGACAGACTTGGCGAAAGCAGAACTATAATGCCGAAAAATATTAGTATCAACTGTGGCATCTTGAACATTTTTTGTGTTTGTGAGGGAAATGGGGTTTGATTTTTATTGTTCGCCTCTTTTGGAGCAAAATTTTTTGCAAAAGAATCACTAAAATTGAATGATTCATGCCCTTGATGTTTCAATAAATAAAACAAAATAAAACAACGTATAAAATCTAAAAGTTTCAGACTTAAATATTTTATGAACAACCGATCAATTATTCAGGTGGAAAATCTTAAAACATTTGACTAACTTGCTTTAAGCATGGCTTCCCTATCACTTTCATTGCTGTTTTGCAAATGAAACCAAGCACTACTGTTTTTTTCAAAATCTTCATGAGCAGAACAGTGAATTGTTCCTAACTGATCAATCTGCACAATTGTAATAAGTCGTAAACGTACCATTTCCAGAATTGACATGAATGTTACAATAAACCAGATTTTAGCTTTGTCATATTCAAAAAGCTCTTCAAAAAGACAGAGTTGCTTTCTACCGAAAATTTCAATCAGTTCTTCAATACGATCTTCTATTCGTATAGTTTCCGCTTCAATTACTAACCTTGATATTTTAGGCATCCGCTTCATCACACGCTCAAAAGCTTCTAATAGTGCTGACACTGATACATCCTCATATTCAGGGTTAGCTTCCTCGGCATCTCGCACCAGCTCTACATTTCCCGGACGTTGAAAAAAATCACGTCCCAAAATATCAAGTGAACTTAGTTCAAATGCTGCGTCCTTGTAATGCTGATATTCCAGTAAGCGGCGACGCAGAATTTCTTCCGGATCTTCTTCCTCCATCTCTTCGATATCAACTGGAGACTTAGGAAGTAAACTTCGCGACTTGATCAAAATCAGCATGGCCGCAATTTCTAAAAACTCACCTGCTAAATCAAGATTAATAGATTGCAATTTTTCCAAGTATTCCAGATAGGAAGCAGTTAATTCAGAAAGACGGACTTCCGCAATTGAAACTTCTTTTTTGCGTATAAGATGCAGTAATAAATCAAGCGGCCCCTCAAACAAGGGGATTTTGATTTCAAGAGGATTTCCAGGATCTGGGAAAATTGTTGATAACTCTATATCTTTTGGTTGAATTTCCATAGTTTCCATACTCATCCATGAGCTCAGGTTAGGCAATTTTTATTCCGTGACTCTCTCCCCTTTTTCAGAGAGTTCAGGAAGCCCCATGTCCTCCAGCACTTGATCGGATATTTTGTTAAGATCTTTTGCTTTTTTGAAACGGGAACCGGCACGTTGATTAACTCTTTTCAAATCTGCTTTTGTCCGGATGATGTTTGGACGTATAAAAATCAGAAGATTAATTTTTTCAAATTGATTTTGCTTGCTCCGAAACAACCAACCAAGCAAAGGTAAATCACCAAAACCTGGAATTTTATCCTGGTCACGAGCAATTTTTTCCTTGATCAAGCCTCCAAGTACAATAATTTCACCATCTTCCGCAATCACGGAAGTTTTTATTGTACGCTTAAAAATCGTGATTGCTTCTACCCCAGGGTTTACAACATCACTGGACTCCTGTGAAATATCAAGCCGGATACTATTTTCTCCGCTAATCTGCGGTTTAATTTCAAGTTTGATACCAACTTCCTTAAATTGGTATTCTTTTGTGCTAATATTGCTCGCACTGGTAACAGTTTTTTGTGAAACTGGTACTATAGAGACAACATTAATGTTTGGCACATCACCCTCCTGTGGATTGTTGATTATCATCAATTGCGGATTAGCGAGGACATTTACATCATTGTTGTTTTGGACTGCTTTAACAAATGCTCCGAAGCTAAAAAATTCTTGCCCACCAATACTGATTGTATTACCATTCAACACGCCTATATTAGAGCTTGCGGCAGCACTTAGCCCAGTTCCCACGTTACCTGAACTATCAGCCCCAGTAAAAACACCACCCTCTGGAAACCCTCCAGTAATTATTCTATTATTGTTTGTTGCCCCTGCGGCTTTCCAGTTGATGCCTAAATCTAAACTTTTTGAAAGAGAAACTTCCATCACAAGCGCTTCCACGTAGACCTGCATTCTTGGCACATCAAGCTCAACTATAATTCTATCCAGAGTATTGAAGGCATCAGCCGGAGCAAAAATCAAGAGTGAGTTCGTCGCTTCATCCGCACTGATTGAAATTTCAGACCGTGTTCCTGAGTCTTCTATTTTAGACTGCGCTTTAGCTTCAACTGATGGTTTTTCATCCTTCCGCGCAACCTCGGTAATTTTCCCTGTAACTTCTTTGAGCAGAACCGCCATATCTTTTGCGACTGCGTGCTGTAGATGATAAAGTTTAAAATTACTTTGAATCTTTCCACTATCCTGGTAGATATCAAGTTGCTTAACCAGGGAGAGGATCCGCTCGATCTCAATCCTACCCGCAATAATAATCAGAGAATTCAAACGCTCCTCTTCAATAATTTTCACCGAACTTGCTTTTGTAGCGTTTCCTTCACCTTTTCCGTCAACTACACGATCTGAGAATATTTTTGTCAACAAATTTGCCATCCTTTTGGCAGAAGTGTTTTTGAGCGGAATTAATTTTAGTTGGGTCTCTCCGGAAGTTCCCTGCTCAGTGTCTAGTTTTGAAATAAGTTGAAGAACTCTATCGGTCGCTAAACGATCCGCAATGATGATCAGCGCGTTCAGTCTCGGTTCAGCAATTATTTTAACCGGACTGCCTGATGCAGTTTCACCTTCACCTTTACCGGCAACCACTTTATCAGCGAATATTTTTGAAAGCAACGGCTCTAGTGTTTTGGCTGAAGCATATTGCAGTTCATGCATCATTATTTGACGGTTCCCACGCGGAATATCAAGTTGATCTACAAGATCAATGATTTGCCGAGTTGTTACCGGGTTAGCAATGATTATAAGTGCATTAAAAGGCGCAAAGGGTACTATCTTGATTGAAGTTGTTTTGGGAAAAACAGTCGTAATTAGTGGAACAAGCTTTGCTGCATCAGAATATTTGAGTTCGTGAATAGTTGTTTTTGCACCTTCAACCGGCACATCAACTTTGTCAATTAATTCAATAATCTCTTTTGTAGTATCTCGGTTTGCGACTATAAACATTGAATTCAAGCGTGTCTCAATCAGCAGCTTGAATTGAGTCGGTTTACCGTTTCTTACTAAATTTGAAAATAGTTCAGAAACTGTTTTGTGAATTTCTGTAACATCGTTGTGTATAATTTGCTGTAAAGTAACGATCTGTTCTACACCATCCGGTGCAGAAGTGTCTAACATTTTAATGAGTTCCACAATACGGCTTACGTTAGATTCAACATCTATTACTATTAGCATGTTCATTGGCTCATAAACGAGCAGGACTCCTGTCTTTGAAAAAATTGGCTGTAATGTTGACTGTATACCCTTGAGGTCCGCATGAAAAATGGGGATCAGACGCATAACATAGTTCCCACTTTTTGCTCTTATTTTCCTGTCAGTTGAAATTGGCAAACGTGAAAATCGGGCATCTGCCGAAGGAAGTATCTCCACGACTTTACTATTTTTTTTACGCACCATTGCCAATCCCTGACTGGCAAGAATCTTTTCAAAGAAGAAAAAAGCATCTTCAGGAGTTACTTTAAAATTACGAGGTGCCGTGATTGACATTTGACCTCGCATATTCTTTTCTTCATAAACAAAAACGGTTCCAGTATTTTCCGAAATTATTTTGATGAATTCCTTGAGGATGATTGTTTGAGGCAGGTTTATAGTAACCTTGGAACCTTTGTTTTTTTTTGCCGCATGCAGCTCAAACGATTGACAAAAATGAAACAGCAAAAGACTCAGAAAAATTAACCCGGACAAACATAGTTGTTTCCAGAACGGTTTCGATTTAAAGGTTTTAAAGTAAATCATGAATATGTATTTTTAAAATACTTTTAATTTAAGTACATTTTTTTGAATTCAGAACATAATCAGCCCACTCCAAATCTTCAGGAGTAGTGATTTTGATGTTTTGCAATTCACCTTCTACTGTTGCAACACTGCCCCCATTTTTTTCTACTAATGACGCGTCATCTGTAACGTTCCAGTTGTTGGCAACAGCCTGCATTGAAGCATCCTTTAATACCTCAGTATGAAAACCCTGAGGTGTCTGCACTGCAAATAATTCAGTACGATCAAAAACTTCAGTATTTTCTTTTTTAACCCTTCGAATCGTGTCTACAATTGGTAATACTGGGATAACCGCTCCATGTTGATGGACAACTGCCAAAATATTGTCTATTAATGCAGCACTGCAAAATGGTCGTGCTCCATCATGCACCAACACAATTTCCGGGACCGGTTTTTCCTGAACAATCCTCAGTAAAGCATTATGAACAGAATCTTGGCGACGCTTTCCTCCTTCAACCAAGATAACTTCCTTAGGGATAAGTCTTTCAAAAAAACGGCGATCCTGAGAGGCAACGGTTAAAAAAATCTTCTGAATTCCAGTGTGTTTTAAAAATGGCTCAAGGCTACACTCTATTATTGTACTTGTTCCTAATGGAAGAAGCAATTTATTGTACTTCTCCCCCATACGAACTCCCCGACCTGCCGCTACAATCACTGCAACTGCATCCACGTTATTTTTTCATTCTAAATTGTGTATAAGATTGTTCGTTTAACTAATTGACCTAAATTATGAAAAAACAAGTTAGCACCTTTTGCGAGAATTCTTGTTTCACAAAAAACTTCACAGCTTTGGAGTATTTTATACGTTAATCAAGATAGATCACGTCATAAATTAAAAAAATAGATTTACAAATTTCTTCACCGCTAAGGCTAAGAAATATTACTGCTAAAAGTCCAGATAAAATGAGAAAATATGTTAATATTACAAATTGAAAATGATATCAGACTTGTAAAAAAGATAACACAAACTAAACTATGTATGAAGAGTATAGAGGTGATTCACAGTATATGTGATTAATATAAGGTGAAGCATCTAAAGTTAATAAACAAAGGAACGTGGTGAAAGCAAGGAAACTAGGCTTTCATAAAACTGAGAGTTATTAATAAAAGTTTATACAATTCCAGAATTTTGGTCCTAGATCAAATCGCAAAAATTGGTTTGACATATAGATTGACAAAACCTTCGAGGTTTGATTTGCAAATAGTCTTTCCAGAGTGAATTAAAATACTAAGTTTTCCAATGACCTTGAATTATGGTCGTCATTAATTAACAAATTTTTACGAACAAAGAAGAAAATATGTCAAAAAAAACAGCATTCATTGGACTCGGCGTAATGGGTTATCCCATGGCAGGATTTTTAGCCAAAGCCGGACACAAAGTTACAGTCTATAACCGCACAACTGTAAAAGCTGAAAAATGGGTAAAAGAATACTGTGGTGAGTTTGCGTTAACACCTGCAGAAGCTGCAAAAAAGGCGGATTATATCTTTGCATGCGTTGGTAATGACGATGATCTGCGTTCAGTCACAATCGGAGATAATGGTGCCTTTTCGGGGATGAGCCCCGGAACGGTGTTTATAGATCACACCACTGCATCGGCCAAAGTCGCCCTTCAACTTGCGGATGTCGCACAGAAACAGGAATGTGCTTTTCTTGATGCCCCAGTCTCAGGAGGGCAGGCTGGAGCAGAAAATGGGGTGCTAACCGTGATGGTAGGTGGTGATAAAAAAAGTTTCGAAAAGACAAAACCTCTTATTAATAATTACGCTAAGATGATAAAGCTTCTGGGCCCGGTTGGATATGGGCAATTGACAAAAATGGTTAACCAAATTTGTATTGCCGGAACAGTACAAGGCTTGGCAGAAGGTATTCATTTTGCGAAAGCAGTTGGTCTTGACGTGGAAAAGGTAATTGAAACAATTTCAAAAGGTGCGGCGCAATCATGGCAAATGGAAAACCGTTACAAAACTATGAATGATAGTTTTTTCGATTATGGGTTTGCTGTCGATTGGATGCGAAAAGATTTGGGGATTGCACTTGAGGAAGGTCGTGTCAACAAGGCACATTTGCCTGTCACCGCATTGGTAGATCAATTTTATTCAGAAGTACAAGCACTCGGTGGAAGCCGCTGGGATACATCAAGTTTGATTGCCCGGTTGGAGTCAATGAACAAAAAGTTAATAAAATAATTTCTGGAGAGGAAATTGAAAATATTTGAGGGTAAAGTTCTCATAGACGGAAACTGGCAAGATCCTGAATCCGGAGAAACATTACCAGTAATGGACCCAAGTGATGGCAGCGAGTATGGACGAATTGCTCGAGGTTCAGATGCGGATATTAACAGCGCAGTTCAGGCAGCACAATATTCCATGGACAATGAATGGGGAGATACTGTCCCAGTAGAGCGTGGGCGACTGCTGCAAAAGTTGAGTAAACTGATTTTGGATAGGGAAGTAGAGTTGACAGAAATGGAGGCTCGTGATGTAGGGAAACCATTAAGTCAAGCTCGTATAGATGTAAGGGCTTGTGCACGATATTTTGAGTTTTACGGGGGAGCTGCTGACAAAATTCATGGTGAAACAATTCCATATCTTGAAGGCTATACTGTGTTAACACTCCGCGAACCACACGGTGTAACTGGACATATAATCCCTTGGAATTATCCACTCCAAATTATTGGTCGAACAATCGGTGGGGCTTTGACAATGGGTAATGCCTGCGTATTAAAACCAGGTGAAGAGGCTTCACAAAGTGCTTTGATGATAGGCGAATTGGCCAGACAAGCAGGTTTCCCTCCAGGAGTTTTCAACATAATACCAGGACTTGGCGAAGAAGCTGGGAACGCTCTCATACATCATCCTGGTGTTAACCACCTTTCTTTCACAGGTTCTACTGAAATAGGCACTTTGGTTCAGCAGGCTGCAGCAAAAAACGCAGTTCCTGTTACATTGGAGCTTGGCGGAAAATCACCACAACTCGTTTTTGCTGACTCGGATTTGGAAGAAGCACTGCCTTTTCTGATAAACGCAAGTATACAAAATTGTGGGCAAACTTGTTCAGCCGCCAGTCGGCTGATAGTTGAAAATTCAATTTATGAACAATTAATGAGCAAGTTAGGTGAAAGATTCGAAGCACTACTTGTCGGTCCTGCCATCCGGGATTTAAATTGCGGACCATTAATCAGTCCAGGACAAAAAATGCGTTTGGAGAAGTATTTAAATCAAGTGAAAGCAGATGGATTAAATATTTCCGCAGAGGGAAAAATTGTAGCAGATGCACCGACTGAAGGGAATTATGTAAAACCAATGTTGATACGCGATGTACCTCCGGAACATGTGGTGGCACAGGAGGAATTGTTCGGCCCTGTACTTGTGGCAATGCCCTTTTCCACAGAGGAAGAAGCCATAAATTTGGCAAATGGAACTCCTTATGGTTTGGTATCCGGGATCTGGACAAATGATGGTGCCCGTCAGTTCCGGATAGCAAAAAAAATTAAATCCGGTCAAGTATTTATCAACAATTATGGAGCAGGAGGGGGAGTCGAATTACCATTTGGTGGGGTCAAACTTAGTGGTCACGGTCGAGAAAAAGGCTTTGAAGCTTTATTGGGTTTTTCTGTTACTAAAACAATTGCAATAAAACATGGATTATAAAAATGCGCTTAAAAAATAAAATCGCCATAATCACCGGTGCGGGTTCAGGATTTGGTAAAGGTATTGCCATTCGGTTTGCTGAAGAGGAGGCAAAGGTAGTCATCGTAGATATTAACCTCGATTCAGCAGAAAAGGTTGCTATGGAAATAGGTAAGAATGCTCTAGCGGTCAAGTGTGACGTTAGTCAGGATGGAGACGTTGCCTCTCTCTTTGAACAAACGCTCGAGCAATTTGGAAGTGCGGATATTTTGGTTAATAATGCCGGTACCACACACCGCAATAAGCCAATGACAGAAGTCACTGAAAAAGAGTTTGACCAGATTTTTGCAGTCAATGTTAAATCAGTTTTTCTTACCGCCAAACATGGGGTTCCACTTATGAAAAAACAAGGACAGGGTGTCATCTTGAATGTTGCTTCTACCGCAGGGCACCGACCACGCCCTGGACTGACATGGTACAACACCTCAAAAGGTGCTATGATCACTGCGACTAAGGCAATGGCGATAGAGTTGGCAACATTTAAAATCCGCGTAAATGCAATCAATCCTGTTGCGGGAGAAACTGGAATGCTCCATCTTTTTATGGGGGAAGACACTCCTGAAAAACGGGCTCAATTCGTATCCAGTATTCCATGGGGGCGTTTAAGTCAGCCTGAAGATATGTCAAATGCAGCTCTATTTTTGTGTTCTGAAGAAGCTGATATGATAACTGGAACATGTATGGATGTCGATGGTGGCCGTTGTATTTGAGACATAGTCTGTAAAAATATTATTTATGTCAGGACCACTCTTTCTCTTCACTGTATATAGCCTATTCCGATTATCATAATTCTGTTAACTTAACAGTATATTTTTGATGCCCAACACTAAAAAAATGTCCATCACATGTCTCGATTTTGAAGGTGTTTTAATTCCTGAGATATGGGAAGGATTAGCACATCAAAGCGGAATTGATGAATTGAGACTCACCACACGTGACATTGCAAACTATGACGAATTGATGCGCTACCGTTTGAAAATTTGTAATCAGAATAAGTTGACACTTCGTGACATTCATCAAGTAGTAGAACAAATGGAACCACTGGATGGTGCTTTTGAATTTTTGAGCTGGTTAAGAAAACGTAATGAGGTAATAATCCTTTCAGATACTTTTAGAGAATTTATTGAACCCCTTCTACATAAACTACAACAGCCAACTGTATTTTGTCATTTCTTACAAATTGACGATAATTTACGAATTGTGAATTATTGCCTTAGACAAAAAGACCAAAAAAGGCATGCAGTAAAAGCATTAAAATCACTTAATTATTCAGTTACCGCTATTGGAGATTCTTACAATGACATTAGTATGTTGACAGAAGCTGACCATGGGATTTTCTTTAGGCCAACAAAAAAAATTGCTGATGAATATCCGGAATTCCCAGTGACTGATAAATTTGAAACATTAAAAAAAGAACTAGAACAGCTTAAATAATAATGCGAAAAAACGAATTCAGAAATAATAACATGCAGGAAAGGAAGCATAATTCTACAGGAGGAAAGAATTTACAGGCCTTCAAAAAAAGAAGCAGGTGTGAAAATAGTAAGTTAAATAGAAACAAAAATGAAATTGATCAGCCACCCCCATTAAAAAGAAAAGTTGGTAAAGGGAGGAAGAAAAGTGCTTCAACAAGTCTTTATCTTTATGGAGTTCTTCCGGTGGAGGCTGCTTTAATTCATCGACGTAGAAAAATAGATCACCTTTACTTGAAAAAAGCAGCTGATTCATCCAAGCGTTTGAGAAAAATTCGGCTACTTGGGGAACAGTATGGAATTCCAGTAAGTGAAGTCTCAGTCAAAAAATTGGAGGAAATGTGCCCCGATGCATTGCACCAAGGAGTAGTTATAAGTTGCGAATCTTTACCATACTCCTCTTTCTCAGATCTTCCGCAAACTGTTGAAGGAAAGTACAACTTGATTGTCGCATTGGACCAAATCACGGATCCCCATAATCTAGGTGCTATCCTTAGAACCTGCGGTTTTTTTAAAGTGAGTGCCGTAGTCGTACCCCAGGACCATACTTCTGGATTAACCGCCGTAGTAGCTAAGGCTTCAGCAGGAGTGTCTGAATGGTTCCCTGTGATCTCGGTTCCTAATCTTGCCAGATTTATACAGCAACAAAAATCTAATGGTTTTTGGGTGGTTGGACTTGTTGAAGATGCAGTCGAAAATGTATCTGAACTTTCTCAAGACAGACCGATCATTCTAGTCTTGGGCAATGAAGGAAAAGGCATACGGCCCCTTAGTCGTCGACATTGTGACTGGCTTGTGAGTATACCGGGTAATCCGGAAGTATCTTCATTAAATGTTAGCAATGCCGCAGCAGTTGTGCTTTTCCATTTGCAGAACCAGCATCAAATCTTCTAAATAAAAGCCCACGGCTAATTCCCTGCTGAGACATTTTGCAGGGATATTGCACTACGAAAAACCTCACACCATTAGAGTGTATAGGACATTTTGTCTTCTAACTTAAATTTCTCCTGCAATTTGAATACAGTTGTAAATCAATTAATTGAATTGTAAGAAATTTAAAACGATTACCAGCATCAAAATATGCCACGTTTTAGTTTAGAAACGGCTTTAAAAGTCAGGGAACGTCTGGAAAAACTCTACCAGAAAGCTCTTGCAGAACAGCTCCAGTTAGAGCAACAACATATAGCTAGAAAAAAAATGATGCAGGAGACTCTAGATGTTCATAATAATGATTTAGACAATGCTAAAGCAGAAGGTGTGACAATAAATCAGCTTTTAATGGGCGGAAATTTTCAACAGCGAATAAAACAGCATCTTAAACTCATTCAAGATCAGTTAAAAGAGCAATCGGAAGTAGTCGAATTGAAAAGGTATGAGCTATCGCAAGCAACTCAAAAAAAACGTGTGTTGGAAATTTTAAAAGAAAAAGAAATTGAAAAATTCAAGACTCATAAGGAGCGGCTTGAACGTTTAGAGGTGGATGAAATTGCCCAGAATTCGCGACGAATTATTCAAGATTAATTAAATTTTGCTCAATAATAAAAAATTATCGTACATATCAATATTGATTAAAAACAGGAATTTCATGAATAAAATATTTAATATTATTAATAATTACAGATTTTTATACTTATTTTTTGGAATTATCATGTTGGCAAGGCCCGCTTATAGCATACCAACAAGCATTGAAGAATTGAAAGAATCCATCGGAACTCTATGTGCGAATTACGGACTTGATTTTTGCGCGGTTGAAGAAGATGTAGAAAATATCACAAACAAACCTCGAAAGTTTACTGAAACCGAAAAAAAAATTCTAACCAGACTTACCGAACAAAAAGATCGTTTGCGTTTAAGGAGTTTGGAGTTAGATCGTAGAGAAGGACAGCTTAAAACTCTTCAGGAAGATATTCAGCGTCAGGTTCGCCAGTTGGAAAAACTCCAACAAGAGATTGAAAAGGATATTGTTAAAAAGAAAACTCAGGATGATTCACAATTAATAAAGGCAGTTGCCTTATACTCAAAAATGGATGCTGGGATTGCAGCACAATCACTAGCTTTACTGGAGAGGAAAATTGCTGTCAAAATCCTGAAACAAATGAAAGAAAAACAAGCATCATTAATACTTTCCAACATGGGTGCGGATGAATCCGCCAGCATGATTGAAGAAATAACAAGAAAAAAATGAGATAATTAAGATGGAAGCAATTGGACAAAAAACTGTTATACCTGTAAATGACGAGGCTATAGCAGTAACTGAATTTGGTATAGAATCAGAAGATGTTGGTGAAAATAAAGTTTTTGATGCTACTCTCAAACAAGAGCTTGCAGAAATTCCACTTGATGAAGAGCTGTTAGAAGAACTTCTTGATGAAGATGCCTTGTCATCTTCACTAAATTCAGTCCTTTTGACTCAAAATCAACAAAATCCCGAAAATGCTGAAAATGAGTTTTACATTGCACAAAAATCAAATATACCTTTGGAAATCTTGGAGGATACCCATTTAAACAATAATGTAT